>Ga0209317_1000437_pt1 | contig 50762 bp, 45 predicted proteins | sample RifGroB2_FD_183994 | JGI IMG/M metagenome (GOLD analysis project Ga0209317, IMG submission 183994) | Soil microbial communities from Rifle, Colorado, USA - Groundwater B2 (SPAdes) (version 2) | ecosystem: Environmental > Terrestrial > Soil > Unclassified | place: Rifle, Colorado | collected... | reverse complement strand
CGGGAGGGAGGATCGAAGCAACAGGCGGGGGCGGCGGGAGACTAAGTAGAGGATATAAAGCAGAGGCGAGTCGTCAAGCACCCGGGGGTGGAGACGCCACGGGCGGTGATGAAGACGCAGGCGGGGTGGATTGCATGGGACAAGAATGAGGGCGTCCCCTGAAGAGGGGACGCCCTTTGCCGCGAATGCGAAGCCTAAGGCAGGTAACCTACTTCTTCGATTTCACCAAAGCTGCAATGAAAGTCTTGTCCTCGAAAAGTTTTTTCATCCCTTCGGCAAGCGCCCTCTCCAGTGCCAGGCGGGCGTTGTCTCCGCTGGCGAGCTGAATGTTACGCTCGATGCCCTGTGTCACGAACTGCCTCGAATAGAGAAGATCGCCCTTCCTGCTCTTTATGGTGACGCCCATATTCATTTCAGCGATGGCGTCGCCTGCCAGGAACCCGATCTTGAAGTCGTTGTAATACTTCATCAGGTCCGCATCGATATTGACCACAGCATCCTGTTGCCCGAGCGCAAACCCGCGCGCCTTCAATTCATGCTGGATTGCTTTCTGAAAGGTGAAGTTTGCGTCTTCGTTGGTCCGGATCTGGGCCATCTCCATGCCGAACCCGTTCTTCTTGCTGCCGACCTTGGGCTCGAGGCGGCTATCGGTCACCTGCACGTTTACTGATACGTCTTTTGCCCCCTCGATTGCCGTTACCCCTGACTGGGGGACATACTGGATGTCCACCTTTGCTGTTGTAAGCGCGCATCCACTCAAGCAAACAGAAGAAAACATAGCAATAGCCAGGACAATCGATCTACTCCGCATACACACTCTCCTTGATTATGAATTTGAACCAACAGCAGCCTGCGCGGATCGCAAACCCGTTTGGTTCTCCGGTCGCAAAAAACGCCCGTCTCTGGGCCGAGAACGGACGTCTAAGAAACAAACTCGTCTACTCTTCGGTAACCGGCTATCCATGTCGCCATGGACCCTTGGCTTTGCGTCATCAGATTGCTCTGATTTTGCTCTTGTCGGTGTAGCATAAAAAAATTAGCACTGGCTTAGTTATATACAGCAATAACTTGAAATTTTCAATCCATAATTATGAATGTGTCTGCGTTAAAAAACTGGTGGGGACACCCCTGCGAATGCATGAATCGGGATCGCAATTGCCGGTCTAGTGTCGCAAACGAGGGGCGTGTGTCATTGACAAACGCGATAATCTGTTGCTGCTGAACCATTTACAAGAAGGTCCTTTCGGGCGAAATTCTTTCAAGGAGATTGTACTCAAAGGTTGCGCGATCTCCTTCTGCCCAAGTCATAACTCGCACATTATCTTTCGTCAAAACCTAAAAAAAGCAGTTTACTAATGACATAGTGAAAAAAAAATATTAAAGTCCTTCTGCCTTAAGCCGATAAGTACGCTCAGCGTCATAGGAAAATTATGAAAATCCAATTTATAGCTGCAGTAGCATGAAAATGTTGTTGATACCTGCGCCGTGCGTTGTGAGCCAAGATAGATGCCGCCGGTGCCCGAAAGTTGCCTAATAGCCGATAGTTTAGGGAGAAAACTATGGATGCATTGGCGAGTAAGGTTGGTTCAGCAGTTCTTGGTTTTCTAGACGTCATCGACGCCAGTTTCTTCATGCCGGCCTGGTACAGTACCTTCCTGGACGTATATTGTTACGACAAGGTCCGGTTGGGGTACTACGCATTCGCCGTAGGGTTTTTCATTTTGGCTTCCTGTGCCCGGGCTTTCCAGAGGCAAAAAGCCAGGACCTTTTACGAATTGTTTCCCCGGACGGGAGGGGAAGATGCTTGCAAGCTCTGTGCTTTGTTGAACACGACCATGTCGCATTACGATAAAACCGGAAGACGCACATAGAGCCGTTTCCTCCTCTTCGACGAACAGGCGAAGCAGGAACAAGTGAACGCTCACTGAGCAAACGGAAGGCACCCAGACAACAAGTCGCGGGTGCCTTTCTCATTGCGGAGCCCTTCATTCACTCGGGAAAGGTAACCGATACTGTCGCGCTTCCCCGGTCCACCGTCGATTTTCTTTACAGAACCCTTCCTGAACCAGTCGGCTTTCTTTACAAACCTTTTCAGCGGCGCCGGGCCATGCCCCCTTTTATCGCTTGCCTGCGCATGGCCTCGTCACCTACTCTCAGTGACCAAGGCAGGCAGAATGAACACCTGGCAGCCAATCTTTCAGCTGCAGCCGGCTCTTCCGTGTAGGTAAAGCTCCACTGTATATGGCTGCAGGTAGATAGGCATAGTAGTTGCTCAGAGAAGCAAGCCATTCTGTTTTGCATGTCATACGGCGATCCAGGCAACCTACAATACAGCGCAAAAAGGAGGAATCACATGAAAAGCAGGTTCTTGGCAGGTTTGGTGGCAGGCGTACTGATGCTTGGAGTCACAGGAGCTGCAAATGCGACTCTTATAGGCGATGCTGTTACTGCGCAGCATTACTTCCCCAGTCTCTCCGATCCATACCAGGGGATGGCAACGGCTACCGTGGTAGAGGGAACAAGCGATACGATGGCTGTCGTTCCTTCCGGGATCCACTATTACGATGTCAATGTCGATGCCAACACTCTCCTGGTGCAGTTCGTGTACGGGGCTGCAAGGTGGTCCTCCGCGAGCTTCAACGGTCTGGTGGTCGGCAGCCTCAACGACAGCACCGGGAACGCCCTCCAGGGAGTTTCGGTAAGCACCAACCTGCAGGGGTGGGATGCCGGCAGGGTCTCCTTCAGCGAAGATACCGCCCTGTTCAATTTCCAGGACCTGCAGTTTGACTCCAACTCGTACCTGAAGGCCGGCCTGGACTTCGGCCAGCCGATACCCGAGCCCTCGACCATGCTGCTCCTGGGCCTTGGCCTCGCAGGCCTGGCCGGCAGGAACTTCCTCAGGAAGAAAAGGGTAGGCTGGAGCCGGTAGCGGCCGCGTAGGCCTGCAGCAGAAAAAACGAGGGCACCCGGGCGTAACGCCGGGTGCCCTCTCTGGTGATGGGCGCGAAGAGGCTGCCTTCTCTAAAGCATCTTCCTGGAGTGGAACTGCACGTCGGAGAGCTTTCCCAGGAGGTTGTCGTACATCAGTTGGGTGTAGGATCTGTTCAGTTCCTTGCTCTGATCGATCGTCCCGAAGATCCCACCGTTTGCGCTCTTCATGTAGGAATTCGCCCTGAAGTAGACGTCGTCGTTGATCCCCGCCTGGTCCAGGATCTCGGATGCCAGGAAACTCACATCCAGATCCCGTCCGATGTGCGCCGGCGCCCCGAAGTTTTTCCATATGAAATAGGGGGTTTCGGTTACCGACCTCCCCGGCCTCAGCCGGATTCTCTCCAGGGTCCCGCCAAATCCCGGCGCGTGATCCCCGTAAAAGGCGAGGACGCAGGGGCGCCCGGTTTTCTTCATCTGCCGGGTCATGTCGAAGGCCATCTCCCCTGCATTGGCTACGTGGTGCAGATACCGGCCGATCTTCGTGGTGTCCTGCGCCTCGACGTCCCCCTGGATCCGGAACTTTCTGCGGTTGGCGACGCGCCTCTTGTCCCACGGCCCGTGGTTCTCCATGGTGATCGCAAAGATGAAGAGCGGCGATTTGGCTTCCCTTCTCACTGCGGCTATGCTGTCGGCGACTGCCTGGTCCGAAACGTACAGTCCTTCCATCTGGCCCACCGTGAAACTGCCGCCGTCTATGAATTTGTCAAAGCCCAGGAACTGCAGGGCGATATCGCGGTCCCAGAAGGTGCGGGTGTAGGGGTGGATCGCTATGGTCGAATATCCGAGACTCCTGAGATACCAGGCGATGCTCCAGATGTTCCTTCTCACCAGGGAGCGGTACGGGTACTCACATCCCGCGGGTAGTACGTTGCTTTCTATCCCCGTCAAAAAGGAGAACTCGGACTTCGCCGTGTTCCCCCCGACCGTCCGCACCCCCAGGTTGCCGCTGACGGCCGCCTTCTTTGCGGTCCGGTCGTAACCGGCATAGGCCGCTTCATCGAACCGCAGATCGTGCTGCCTCAAGTCGTAGAACGACTCGCTTTGCACCACCACGATGTCCGGCAAGGGAGCCGGTCGTTTGCCGGGCGCCTGTGCATCGGGCGCCGTCCCGGCGGCTCTTTTGACCAGGGAGGGGTCGCCGTAGTGGTCGGGAATGGAAAAGTCGGCCTGCTCGCTCAGCCTTATGAAGGTGTAAAAGAGCCCGCTGGAGTTGACGGAAGACCTGGGGTCCCAGCTCGAGTAGCGCAGCGAATTCCTGCTGTAGGTCTTTGCGACGAAGGAGTCGGCGTTGTCGATGCTCGCGAAGAAGGTAAGCGCCACGGCGGCAATGGCAACCCTCAGCAGGACCGCCTTCCGGGTCGTGGTCAGCTGCTTCTTTTCAATCCGGTAGAAAAGGACCATGGAGGCGACCGCCAGCATGACGCACGAGGAGGAAGTGACATTGATGTACCTCAGGTAGAGGTCGGGACTCTCGAAAAAGTGCGTGGCCAGCAAGAAGTCGGAAGGGATCAGCGGCTTCCCCAGTATGGAGTACTTGATGTTGTTGACCGCGACGAGGGCTATGGCGAAAATGCCCGACACAAAAAAGGAGAAGACGCTCTTGTTGGTAACGGCGAACAACAGCAACGACAATACCAGGAAGGGAACGTAGTTGAAGGCAAAGTATTCGGCGCTGTGCCTCACCCCGAAAAGGGGTTTTGCGAAGATCTCGCATACGGCTACGGAAATGAGGAATACGGAGGCAGCCATTGCCGGCTTGAGAAGCATCTGTTTCATCGGTATATGACCTGCTCGAAAAACCGCGCCGCGCGCTCTCGAACTATCTCCGGGCGGCCGGATTGGTTGGTTGTAATTGTCGGGGCGGCAAACCCAGGCATTTTACAGGAATTGCGGATTTTGTGAAGGTCAAATTGTGGGATTCGCAACTGCTCGAATCATCGCGGTCCCTCCAAAAACGCTGGCGGGTACCCCCGGCTGCACGGGTTCCCCTCCCGTTCCTTGCACTTGCCGCGGCGGTTCAGGTGGCGAGGACCACCCCCCCCATCTCGTCCGCGGCCGGTCTGAAGAAGCGCCCGTACTCCGTCTCTTCGAGTGACGCCATCTCGCCCAGGGTCACGCTCTTCAGCGTGTCGATCTCGAGCTCGCAGCTGTTGTAGGTGGTGTTGTAGAAGGCGATCCGCTTCCCCGGGTCAAGGCCCATCTGCAGCAACTGCCTGGCGCCCGAGCGTAACAGGCTGAATTTCCTTTGCAGATCCTCCAGGTCCTTCACGGACCAGACCCCCAGGTAGATGGGGCTGCTTACCTTCCTCACGTCCCCCACCAGCTCGCCCCGCAGGAGTTCCTCCTTGCCGCGCGCGAGGTAGGGGACGAAGTCGAGGTGCTCTGCGAGTTTCCGGTCGGTGCAGAGGAACGCCCCGGAGAAGGGGTCGAGGGTGAAGATCATGGTGCGGTCGGTGGCCTGGCCGTAACTTTGGAAGAGTATGTCCTTGTACTGCTCAAGCGGGAGGTGCTGCTTCAGGTAGCTCTCGTTCCTGGCGATGCGCTTGGTCATGCCCAGCAGCCAGGCCCTGATGGCGCCGTGGTCGATGCGGCACCTGGCGAGCTCGCCCTTTAGCGACTCGAACGGGACGCCCCCCAGGCGGTAGGAAAGCACGCTCTGGAAGATGTCGCGCACGTTGTTGTATTTGCTGAAATGGCAGATGAGGTCGTAGCTGAAGAGCTCCATCTGCCTCAACTGCCAGATGAAACTGCCGATCTCGGTCCTCGTGCTCGCCGGGGTCAGCTCTATCCTCTGCGTGGACTTCAGGAACCTCGCGTACCTGGTGAAAAGATCGGCGAGCAGCGCCGTCTCCCTGCCGGTGCTCTTGTCCATGGAGATGGTCCAGCGGGTGTACTCACCCTCCCTGCTTTCCACGTTGATCCGGTCGGCGCCGAAGGTGGCGTAGATCTGCCTCGTGCCGATCCCCTCGCCCAGCCCCCCCTTGGTCGACTTGCCGACGAAGAACGGCACCCGGTCCCCCCCTTTTTGCAGCAGCTCCTGCGCGATCCCGATCCCGTTGTCGGTGATGCTGAGGGTGACCTCGTCTTCTTGCTGCGCCAGGACCAGTTCGATCAGGCCGCGCCTCCCGGCCGACTTTATGGCGTCCACGGCGTTGGCGACTATGTTGATCAGGGCCCGGCTGAATCCCACGTAGCTGCCGTTTACCGGTTCCACCCTCGATTTCAGGACGAGTCTCACCTCGCAGCTGCTGTCCACCGCCTCTATGAAGGGGATGATCCGCTCGGTCAGCAGATCCTTCACGGAGACCTTGTGGGACAGATGCACCTTGTCCTCGTACATGTTCAGGATGTTTAGCAGCGTGGTGGTCTCGCGGTTGATGTTCTCGGCCACCTTGTTGAAGTTGTCCACCGACATCATGGCCGCCATGTCGAAGAGGACCTTGAGCGATTTTTTCACGTCGTGGCGCACGCGGCTCAGCTCCTCGACGATGGATACCTCCTCGCGCCTGGCCGGGGCCACCTTCTCTCTGAGGGTCTGCGCGGTCACCGACATCAGGAGGAACTTCATCCTCCGGTAGACGATGACGTCCTCGCTGCGGAACCCCTTGGACTTGAAGAACCCGATGGAGCTGATCAGCTTGTCCCAGACGTAGAGGTAGATATGGGATTGCGGGGCCACCGTGTGCGCCAGATAGCGGGCGAGGGTGGTGCCGATCCCCTTTCCCCTGCCGAAGGGGCTGGTCACCTGCCGGTAGATGTGGAACTTCTTCCGGTCCGGCGTCGCATATACCAGGATGTAGCCTAGCAGCTCCCCCTTTTCCTCCCAGACCAAGCTGTGCTCGTAGTCGACGTCTATGGTCTTGTCCAGGATGTAGGGGGAGGGGATCAGCAGTGAGTCGATGTTGAGCAGGGGGATCTGCTTGATCGCCCTTTCGTCCTCCGGGGTGAGCCTCCGGATGCAAGGGAACTGATCGGGCTGCCATCGGGAAGCGCCGCCTTCCGCCGGCTCATGTGTTGTTGCATCCTTGCTGTCTGTCATGGTGCCCGCTCCGGGATCTTTGCTGTCAGCCGCGAAATGTCGGGGCGCCTCGCCTCGGGCAGTCCCCTAATGAAAAAAGTTGGCGCTACAATTCTAGCCGCTCGACGACCGGAAAGCCAGCTTTTCCGCGGGTGCGCGCCGGGCCGCCGCCGCTGTGGGGAAGAAGGGGTTGGCGAGCCCCGGCCTCTTCCTGCAGCGGAGATGCAAAAAAGCTCAAGAAGTGGGAGGGAAACCCGAAGCACAGTAAGAAATTAACCATGATAGAGAAGGAGGGGGAAATGTCGTTCTTGAAAGGTCTGGGTTGGGCTGCCGCGGGTGTTGCCGCCATAGTTGCCGCACCGGTGACCGGCGGAGCTTCATTGGCGGCCATTATCGGGGTCGCGGGGACCACGACGGCGGCCGGTGCTGCTATAGGTGCAATGGGAGGATTGGCGGCGAAGGGGATTTATGATGCGGCGACTGACGATTCACCCGACCTGGTATCGCATTACAGGGCGGAGGCCGAGACGAACAGGGCGGCCTTGACCGAGTCGGAACGCAGGAGAAAAGAGGACGCGGAGCTTAGCAAGGCGGAAGTGTCGAAGCTGCATAAGACCGTGGCAGACATCCTGAAGGACAACGAGCTCATGCTCGACGAGCTCCGCAAAAGGCCTTTCACCCGCCAGGAATCGGAACTGATGTTCACCATAGCGGCAGCTATCGCCCATGCGGACGGCAACACAGCGCAGGAAGAGGTGGATGCGGCTGTGAAGGCCGTCTCGCTTCTCTGCGCGGAACCGGAGGGGGTCGCTGCCATGGGCGCTGAGTTTTTCAAAAACCCGCTCGGCATCGAGGAGGCCAGGCAAAAAATCTATGCCTGCGGCACCAGGCATTCCCTGGAAAGGCTCGAATTCGTCCTCGATATGGTGGCATTTGCAGACGAGGCGGTTACCCCCGCGGAACAGCAACTGCTGGATGCGGTGAGCCAGCAGGCGCGGCTGGTCGATCAGGGGTTGTAACTCGGACCCGCGAGAAGGAGCGAGCATGGACGACAAAACAAGAGCAGGGATGCGCAACAGCTTCAAGAGAACGGCCTGCCGGGCGGCGGAAACGGCAGGGGCCACAGTGACGAGGGATGATCTCAGGATGCTGCGGGCAGTCGGTCTTGCCGGGCTCGACGACAACCCGGCGGGCGAAGCGGCCGGGCCCTGCGCCCCGGTTTCCAGGGAAGAGGCCAGGAGCCTGCTGGAGCAGGTCTCGTCCTCCTACTCCCGCCAGAAGCTGGACGGCTATCTCGAGGACGCCCAGAGCCGCGTGATGGAAGCGATCATCCGCCCGTTCGGATTGGCCAGGGTCCTTTTCGCGGAAAAGGATGGCGGGGATGTTGCCACGGCGCCTGCACAGGAAAAGTTCAGGCCGCAGGAGTACAGGACGTCCAGGTACAGGGCGACTGCCAGGGAAATGATCGAGGTCATGACCGTCGATGCCGGTCTTTACCGCATGGAGAACCCGCACGAGTATTACGAGAGCAGTCCCGAGGATTACGTGGTCGATCAATACAGCGGCAGGGAGATTCATCCGACTGACGCCGACGTCGATCACGTTTACGCGGCAAAGAGGTTCAACGACGATGGCGGGTTCGGACTCTCAAAAGAGGACAAACGCGACTTCGGCGCCGACCGGGACAACCTGGTCATCACCAGCAGCTCCGCCAACAGGTCGATGGGTAGCGCCGACAAGCACGAGTGGCAAGAAGGGGAATCCGCAAACGGTAGCGGCAAGACCAACAAAGAGGTCCATGGGCATGACAACAGGCGGGTGAACGCCGCAGTGAAAAGGGGGGAAAAAGCCGCGAAAAGGTACCTCCGCCCCGAAACGCAAAAAAAGGACCACTCCGCCTGGCGAACCGGCAGGGCGGGGGTGGAAGAGGGAGCGAGGATGGGGCTGCAGCAGGCGCTGGGGGCGTTTCTCATGGAGCTTGCCAGGGGCATGTGGGACGAGGTCAGGGATGTGCTGGGGAGCGGCTCACTTGGGACCGGCAACCACCAGTCGGTGCTGCGTGGCATCCTGGAGCGCCTGTCGCGGGTGGGAGCCCGCGTGCTCTCCAAGTGGAAGGAGATCGTGGTGGCTTTCAGAGACGGCGCCATGAGCGGGTTCTTGAGCAGCATGATCACCACCGTGATAAACATGTTCATGACGAGCGCGAAGAACGCGGTGAGGATGATCCGCGAAGGGTTCATGTCCCTGGTCAGAGGCGTCAAGTTCATCCTGTCCCCACCGGAAGGTTACAGCAGGGGCGAGGCGTACCATGAAAGCGGGAAGATCATCGCCGGCGGCATCGCCGTGAGCCTGGGGATTTGCGCGGAAGAGGCGGTGAGGACAGGCATCGCGGCCATTCCAGTGGTGGGCCCGTTCATAGCGCCTTTAGCCGACAGCATCGCAGCGGTTCTGGTCGGCATTGCTGTGGGGCTGGGAACCTCTTTTCTGTGCTACCTGTGGGACAAGCTGGACCTCTTCGGGGCTGAGGAGGGGAGGCGGCATAAGTTCATCATGGATACGCTGGATAGGCAGAGGAGGGGAGCGACGGAGGCTGCGGATGCCGCTTCGGCCGAGAGGGGGCGGCTCATGGAAAGCTGCGACCGGATGTTCGCCGAGATCGAGCAGGTAAGGCGCGAGTTCTGGGAGCTGGCGGCGCCTCCGGCCGCTGGTTCGCAGGGATGGAGCGCATGACGGCGGCAATGCTGTCGATGAGCAAAGAGCAGGGGCACCCGGCAGGAATCCGGGTGCCCTGAACCTGTACGGGTCGCTCACCCTTCCAGGATGGCGCGAACTTTCAAGGCAACTTCTTCCAACACCCCTTTAGACGATTCCCTTCTTTTCGGCTCGGCGTACCTGCCCGTCCAGGCTCTTCACCTGGTCGGCCAGTATTTACGCCGCGTACGGCTGTCATTTCCTTTCCAGCGGGTTTGCCGGTCTCTGTTTCAGAATGGATGTTGTCTTCCGTGATCCGTGACAGAAGGCTCTCCAGTGACATCTCTTCTCCGCTTACCGGTCTTATGATGATGCAGTTTTCTTCCCTCACGATCGCGATGGGAGAGTCTGCTTCAATCCCGCATTCCTCCGCCATCGCCTTTGGCAAACGCACCGCCAAGCTGTTCCCCATTTCTGCGCTTTCGCCACCATTTTGCCTCCTTCAACTCGCCCGTCCGATTGTGTGCTGGAGCCTCACCCAAGGATGACAAGTATATACAACGTATCAACAGCTCTGTCGTACTGCGTACCGGGGGCTAGTGCGCCCGGTCGTTCTGGGTCTTCGCCACCAGGTAATAGACGATGCCGAGGATAAGGAGGGTGCCGGCGAGAAACGCCTGGGTTTCCAGGGCGTCGTGGCGCAGGGTGGAGATCAGGATCTCGCGTATCAGCGCCACTATGATCACGCCGATGAAGATGAGGATGTTGAATTTCCCGCCCTTCAGCGTCTTGATCTCGTTGTCCATCAGTTCGATCATCATCCACAGGATCAGCAGCGAGCCGAGCGCGGAGAGAATCCCCTTCTCGATGCTGCCGCTGAAGACGTGGAGGAGATCCCAAAAGAACAGGGCCACCACGGAGAGCGAGACGATGGTGAGCGCCACCACCAGGACCAGGTTCAGCCCGTAGGTGAAGCGCTCTGCGGCATGGATCAGCTTGGACTCGATCCGGTGCGACACGAACACCTTGCGCAGTTCCTCTTCCTGGTACGAGGTGCTCATGATGTCGAGGTTGATGTCGAGGATCTTCTCCACCGCGATGCGGTATTTGCGCCTGACATCGATGTCGGGGAAATTGGTCTGCAGCAGCTCGATGAGAAAGCGGCGCACCACGTTCATCGCTGCGTTGACGTAGTGCGCGCTTACCCTGATGCGCACATGGGCCTGGCCGATCCCCTGCAGGGTGAGCATGTAGTTGTTGTCGTAACGCCCGGAGAAAAGGGACAGGAACCACTCCGAATGCGTCTTTCTTAGTCTCTGCATGTCCTTGGGGTCCCTGAGGAACCGGGCCGTCTCGGGTATCTTCAACAGGTAGCTGTAAAACTCCTCCACCATTGTCTCGCAGTTGTCCTGCGCCAGGGGAAGGAGCTCTTTCAGGAGTTTCTCGTCTGTATCGGTGAAGTAGTAGTGGCTTTTTATTTCCTGCATTGTCAGCATGCGTCGCTCTCCTGGTGCCATGTGTGTGAAGCTGGTCCAATTCGATGCCGCCGGATGGCAGGCAAGCTGAATGCTAACACAGCACCGATACTTTTTCATAACTGTATACCGCGGATCAAAAAAGGCCCCCCCGTTTCCGGGGGGGCCTTGATGCCGGCGGCAACACCCTTGCTACCGCTTCTTTTTCAGCATCTCCTTCGCCTTTTTCAGGTTGTGGTAGGCGAGCACCCGGACCCTGTCCCTGTGATCCCCCTGGGGGTGCCCCTCAAGCTCCTTCAAGAACCTGTCCAGCTCGCTGCCGGCAGCCAGGTATCTCCTCTCGTCAAAGGGTATGGAAAGGTCTATTCCCGTCACGTCCCACGCCTGCGGCATGAAGGTGAAGGGGGCGAAGTCGATCACGTTGCGCCCCTTGGCGGGCTTGATCTCGCTGTTTTTCATGTCGCTGAAGCGGATGCCGTTCTTGTCCGCCGTCACCGTGTAGCCGCCGGTGAACTTCTCGGTCACGTTCTTGTCGTCGAAATACTCGTAGGTCGAGCGGGAGACCTGCGCCTTCGACCCGTGGCAGCTCTTGCATGCGCGCCCCTTGCCGAGGGCATGGCTCATCTTGTCGATCTGGACCCAGAGCACGGCATTGTTCCCGGAGGGGAGGTCGCTGCGGGTGCCCTTGATGATCACCGCGTCGTTCACGTCGGAGAAACCGCGGGAGACGGAGAAGGACTCGGGCTCGCCGATCGCGGTGTTCCCCTTGATATCGCGCTTGGGTATGGCCCTGAACAAAAGCCCGGACGGCTTGACCTCCCCCTTCTGGTTCAGGACTGCCATGGGATACGGCTTGACCGGGATCCAGAGCCCGGCCGGGTTCCTGATGATGGTCGGTAAGTCCCTAACGCCGTAGTATTCCTTGTGTTTGGCGTAGGGGGTTTCCACCCCGGCGGTGTTCCCCGGCCCCCAGAAGGTGAACTGGTAGGCCCCGACGTCGGTGATATGGCAGGAGGAACAGTCGACCTTGCTGTGGGGGGAGCCGGCGACCGCGTCGTAGATCTCGGTGTGGCACTTCCTGCAGGATTTGCGGGCGTCGTCGCTCGCCAGATGCCCGAACTTGTGGTCGACCGGCTTGTGGCAGTCCAGGCACTGGACCCCCTTCCTGGCGTGCTTCTCGACGGGGAGCGTGGCCGGGAAGGAGTACTCGCCCCTCATGAACCCGGAGCCGCGCCGCCGGTCCATGGGGCCGGCATGGCAGATGCTGGCGCGCCCGCCGCCGTAGCAGGAAGGGGTCTCCGGCTTGCCGAACCGGTGGCTTCCCTCTCCCTTGAAGGGCTTGTAATGGCAGTCGTTGCAGCCGGCGTGGCAGAGGTTGCAGGAACGGTCCCCTGCGGCGTTTTGCCCGGGGGTGAAGGGGGCCGACGTCTCGTCGCGCAGCCTCTCGTAGTTGTTGCCGAACCAGGCTCCGCAGTTCTGGGGTCCCGGGAGCTCCTCCTGGTAGCTCCGGTAGGCCCTCTGATGCTTCATGAGCCCCTTGGAGGAGGCGTTGTAATCCTGCACCTCCTTGGCGTGACACTTGCCGCAGGTGTCGCGCGCGATGTCGGGGGAGTAGGCAAAGGTCTTGGGGTCCCGGTCGTGGTAGTAGAGCCCGAGGACCTTCTTGATCTCGTTTTTCTGCAGCAGCTCCTTGTCACCCTTGGGGATCATCGCCGTCATGGCGCTCCCCTTCGCCGGGACCAGCGGGGCGAGCCCGATATCGGTGCGGTACACCGCTTCCCCTTTCACCTTCTTCCCGGCGGCGCTCACGAAGGGGCGGAGCAGACCCCGGTGGGCCGCTTCCTTGTCGAGCGCGGCGGCGTCCCCCTTGTGACAGTCGGTACAGGTGGGAGCTCCTCCCATCGCCACTTCCCGGTCCACCGCGGCGGGGTCGAGGTACATCGACTCCCCCCCCAGGGATTTCATCTGCTCCAGGTCGCCGTGACACTTGACACAGCCTGACGCGGCGTCGTATGCCGCCGCACCCCCCGCCCAAAGCACCAACGCCAGCAGTGCCGTTACCGCAATTCTCAACCTCATTGGCATCCTCCGTGTAAACCTCGTATGGGAAACGTGTTGCAGATCCAATGGCACGAAGCATGCCGCCCCCGCCGTTGTTGCGCAACCGGCCGAAATGGCGGGCCTGGCTCCCGGTTGTTGACCCCGCGTGCGGAAAAAGGTAGAGTACGGCGCGGTGCATATTGCACCCTTTCGGTTGCGGCGAGCGGCGGCCGGGTTGCGGTCTTGCACCCGGCGCCCGTCCTGGAGATCCCATGAAAAGGCTGAAAATCCGCCACAAGCTCCTGGCCACCCTCCTTGCCCTCACTCTTTTCTCTTTGCTCACCTTCTACCTTCTCATCATCAGTTCCACCGAGCAGATCCTCAGGGGAAACGCCACGCGCCAGGCGCAACAACTGGCGGAGAGGTCGGCCCAGGGGCTCCAGGGCCTGGTCGGCGATTCCCGCAGGACGCTCCTTGCCGCGGCCGGCACGCCCGACCTGCGCGAACTGGTCGGGGCGCTCAAGTCGGGCGATCGGCGACGCGTCCGGGCGGCACTCGCCAGGCTTGATTCCACCTTCCAGGATTTCCAGCGGCTGGACAGGACCCTGCAGGCGATCCGCTTCGTGGATAGGGAGGGGAACGTCCTGGTGAAGGTGCGCGAGGGCGAGATACTGCCGCGCAAGGCCCCCTCGTCGCCTCGTGCCCCGGGAGTGGTCCATTCCATCGCGAAAAGGGAATTCTTCAGGACGGCGAACCGGATGCAAAGGGGGGAGGTGGCGGTCTCGGACATGGAGCGGGGGAGGGTCGAGGAGGAGGAAAAGTGGTGCCCGGCCATGGTCCGCTTCTCCACCCCGGTCTTCTTCGAGGACGGCAGCCGGGCGGGTCTGGTCATCATCAACGTCTGGGCCGAGACGGCCGGCTCCATGATCAACCGCCTCCTGTCGGCGCAGGAGGGGAGCGCCTTCCTGGTGGAGCGCAACCCCGGGCGCCCGGAGCGAAACGGCATCTATCTCTTCCACCAGATCGAGTCCTGCCAGTTCGGCAACCAGACCGGAAGCGACATCAAGGCCTTCCGGGACTACCCCGCCGCGGTAACGGCCTCCTGGATGCAGGATGACCAGGGGGTGGCCGGGGACCCGCGCACCGGGGACATCCTCGCCCATCGCTTCTATTCCCCCTTCGGCTCCAAGACGCGCGGCTGGGTCGTGGTGGTGAAGGCGAAGGAATCCTCCTTCCTCTCGCCGCTTGCCACCATCCGCGGCCGGATCACCCTCTGGGGAGGGGTGGTGCTGGTACTGGCAGCCGGGGCCGCCCTTTTCTTCGCCCGCTCCCTCACCAGGCCGATCCATGCGGTGGTCGAGGGTACCGAGCGTATCGGCGGGGACCTCTCCCAGCGCATCGAGCTCGATGCGCGGGACGAACTGGGGGCGCTCGCCGCGGGGATCAACCAGCTGGCGGAAACCCTGGAGCAGAACCTGGAGGAGCGCCGGAGGGTGGAGGAGAAGATCCGGCAGGCGGAGAAGCTTGCCTCGGTGGGGCAGATGGCGGCGGGGCTTGCCCACGAGCTGAACACCCCGCTCGGGAACATCAACGCCCTGGCGGCGCTGGCGCGCGGCGAGGTGGAAAAGGGGGGGGGCGACCGGGAGGGGCTGGTGCGGGACCTCTCCGACATCTCCAGCCAGACCGCCCGATGCAGCGGCATCATCTCGGGGCTCCTGAGTTTCGCCCGCCGCCAGGAGCCGTGCATCGCGCGCGTCGACGTGGGGAGCCTGGTGCAGCAGGCCTTCGAGCTGGTGCGGATCAAGGCGAAGCTGAAGGGGGTCTCCCTTCGCTTCACCGAATCCGGGCCGGTCTTCGTCCGGGCGGACCTCCAGCAGCTGCTGCAGGTCTTCATCAACCTCCTTCTGAACGCCATCGATGCGGTGGAGCCGGACAAGGGGGTGGTGGCGGTGGAAGCGGGTTGGCGGGAGGGGCGGGCCTGCATCCGCTTCATCGATGACGGCAGCGGGATCCCGGCCGAACAGCTGGGGAGGATCTTCGACCCCTTCTACACCACGAAGGAGGTGGGGGCCGGGACCGGGCTGGGGCTCTCGGTTGCCTACGGGATACTGACGGCGCTCGGGGGGGAGATCGGCGCGCAGGGCGCGCCGGAGGGGGGCAGCGTCTTCACCGTGACCCTTCCCCCCTGGGAAGGCGTGATCACGGCAAAGGAGGCAGGGTAGCATGATCAGGGTTATCGTGGCGGAGGACGATCCGCTGGCGGCGAGCATATTCCGCCGCATGCTGGGGCCGCAGTTCCAGGTGACCACCTTCGGCAACGGCGAGGAGGCCTATCGCTACTACAGCGCGAACGGCGCGGACGTGGTCCTCACCGACCTCAGGATGCCCCGCATGGGGGGGCTGGAACTGCTGGCGAAGGTGAAGGAGATCAGCGCCGAGACGGTGGTCTTCATCATCACCGGTTATTCCCAGGTGGAGGACGCGGTCAAGGCGATCAAGCTCGGCGCCTACGACTACATAGCGAAGCCCTTCGACCCCGAGGACGTGTTGACCCGCATCAACCGGGCGATACGCGAGCGGACCATGGCGGAAAAACTGCAGGTCTACGAAAGGGAGCGTGAGGCGAGCGCCGCCGGCCTTTTGCCGGTGACGGCTGACCCGGGGCTGCTGCAGGTGCTGGAGCTGGCCCGGAAGGTGGCGCGCGCCGACTCGACGGTACTGATCCAGGGGGAGACGGGGGTCGGCAAGGAGCTGGTGGCGAGGATGATCCACAACTGGAGCCCGCGCCGGGAGCGCCCCTTCGTGCCGGTCAACTGTGCCGCCCTCTCCGAAGGGGTGCTGGAAAGCGAGCTGTTCGGCCACGAGAAGGGAGCCTTCACCGGAGCCGCCACGCGCAGGACCGGCTACTTCGAGCTGGCGCACCGGGGGACCATCCTCCTGGACGAGATCGGCGCCACCACCCCGAGGTTCCAGGTGAAACTCCTGCGGGTGCTGCAGGAGCGGATGCTGAACCGGGTGGGGAGTTCCACGCCGATACCGGTCGACGCCAGGGTGATCGCATGCACCAACCGTGAACTGGAGCGAGACGCCCGGGATGAGCGCTTCAGGAGCGATCTCTACTACCGCCTGAGCGTGGTGACCATCGAGGTCCCCCCCCTGAGGGAGCGGCGCGGCGACATCCCGCTTCTGGCCGAGCATTTCATCGCCCGCTACCGCGCCATCAACCCGCGGGTGACCGGGGTAAGCGCGGAGGCCCTGGAGCTGCTGCAAACCTACCGCTTCCCGGGCAACGTGAGGGAGCTGGAGAACATCATCGAGCGGGCCATGATACTCGAGTGCACGGACCGGCTCACCCCGGCATCGGTGCTGGTGCGCGGCGGCGAGGAGCACCTTGCGCCCGATGCCGATGCCGATGCCGCCGATCCCTTCGACATCGACGGCGCGGAGCGGGACCATATAGTGCGGGTTCTGGCCAGGTGCAACGGCAGGAAACTGGAGGCGGCGCGGCTTTTGGGGATCAACAAGACCACCCTGTGGCGCAAGCTGAAAAGGTTCGGCCTGCAATAGCGCGGGTAGTGTCGCGGCGAGGAAGGATCAGGCTCGACACCATGCCCCGGGCTCCGGGAAGGCACACGCCATTGTCCCGCATCTCCGGCCGGGCAGGGACAGTGGTCAGCTGACCGCTTACATTATCCGGAAATATCGATATAATGCTCCATGTTTCCTGCCAGCGGCACGCACTCATTGAACAGGGGTAAGCAATGGAGAAGCAAGAGATCAACAACGCCATCAGTGAGCACGCCATGTGGAAACTGAACCTGCAGGCCCTGATCCGGAGAGGGAAGCTGGAACTCCCGGTCAGGCAGGCCAAGGACAACGAGTGTGAATTCGGCAAGTGGTTCTACGGGCCGAGCATCATCCCCAGGCAGAGGTCGTCGGCGCATTACAAGAGGGTGAAGCAGCTGCATATCCTTTTTCATGAAGTGGCGGCCAAGGTGGCCGAGCTTGCCTCAAGAGGCGAAAAGGAAGAGGCTGAGCGGCTGATGGGATTCGACGGCGAGTACACCGCCATCTCCAACGAGCTGATGGAGGCGCTCGGCAGGTGGAAAGAGAGCATCAGGTAAAGGTGTGAGAACGAGAAGGGAGGCGAGTGCGGAAAGACGGAGGGTTATGCGAGTTTAATAAGATCAAAAAAAGGTGATCCCCACTAAAAAACATGCTAGTTTCAGCAGCCTTTTCCGCCAGAAAAGGGAGCCAGCATGTATTCCTAAGGAGAGCACCTGATGAAGAGATCCATTCGCAGCACCCTGTCCGGAAGCATCAAAGCAGTGACCCTCGCAGCATCCCTGCTGCTGCCGTTTGCCGCGGCCGACCAGGCGAGCGCCGGCGCAGCGCTCTGGCAGGAGACCAACCTTCAATACCTCTGGGGCGGGAAGTTCAGGCTGCCGGAGGATAGCAGCCGCTCCACCATCACCCTCGAGCACGCCAACGCCTGGAAATACGGCGATAACTTCGCCTTCTTCGACATCAGCAACCCCACCGGCCAGGGAACCTCCATCTACGGCGAGCTGTCCCCCAGGCTCAGCATCGGCAAGATCACCGGAACGGACCTGTCCGCCCCCCTGGTAAAGGATCTGCTCCTGGCGGGCACCCTGGAGGTGGGGGAGGGCTTCCACAACTACCTCTACGGCGTCGGCCTCAGCCTCAATCTCCCCAGGTTCAACTTCGCCGACCTGAACCTCTACGTGCGCAACAGCGCCCTGCCGGGCACCACCTACCAGGTGACTCCCGTCTGGCAGCTCCCCTTCTCGGTGGGGCAGGCGAGGTTGGTCTTCGAAGGGTTTACCGACATCGCGGGGGGCGAGGGGGATTCCTCCTTCAACATAGACGCCCAGCCGCGCCTGCTCCTCGACCTCGGCAACTACTGGGGGACCCCCGGCAGTCTCTTCGTGGGATGCGAGTTCATGTACTGGAAAAACAAGTACGGCGTGAAGGGGGTGGACGAGTACGCGCCGCAGGCCATGGTGAAATGGGTCATGTAGAGCCGTGACCACGAGGTGATGCGAGAAAGGCCCGGGGCGGGTTGCCCCCGGGCCTTTTTTTATCGTCTCCCCTTGCCAAGCCGGGGGGCGAATTGTTAGAGTGTGCCATGCCAAACAGCGTGCGCAGCCATTACGAGCTTTACCCCTACCCGAACTACCCCCTGCTGGCCTCGGTGCGCCGCTGCGATACCTACGCCAACAACCTCGCGGCCCTCTGGTCGCGCTTCAACGCGGAGCTCCCGCCCGAACAGCTGCAGCGCATCCTGATCGCGGGGTGCGGCAGCTTCGCCCCCTATCCCTTTGCCGTCGCCAATCCCGGCACGCCCGTCGCCGCCCTCGACCTCTCGGCCAAGAGCCTCGGACGCGCGCGGCTGCACTGCCTGCTGCACGGCATCGCGGGGGTCGACTTCCTGGCGGGGGACCTTCTCGACCCGGCGCTCGCCCCCGGCCCTTTCGGCCTGATCGACTGCTACGGGGTGCTGCACCACCTCAAGGAGCCGCTGGCCGGGCTCCGCTCGCTCGCCTCCAGGCTGGGTGAGGGGGGGATATTGAGGGTGATGGTCTACAGCCGCTACACGCGCCGGGAGGAGGAATCGATCCGCCGGGCGCTCCGTATGCTGCGGGTCACGCAACCCGAACAGGTGCTGAAGATGGTGGCGGCAAGCAGGGAAGGGTCGCGCCTGAGGGAATTCTTCGCAAGCTCGGACGAGGTCTCCTTCCGCTCCGGTCTGGCCGACGCCCTGCTCCATCCCTGCGTGACGACCTTCCGCATCGATGAGCTCATGGAGATGGTGGCGGCGAGCGGCCTGGAGCCGCTGCTGTTCGCCCACCCCCTCGCCCTGCCGGAACTGGACCGGGAGGTCGCGAGGATCCGCGGGCTCGAGAAGGAGCGCAGGTCGCCGGGCAACTTCGTCATCTACCTGGGGAAGGGAGTCAGGGGGGGAGGGGAGGTCGGCGCTGCGACCTACAGGCTGAACCCCTGCCTCGCCAAGGCGGTGTCGCAGCTGCGCCTGGCGCCGCTGCGGATCCCCGGGCGCCTGGGGCACGAAAACGGGCTCCTCGACCGCGCGCAGCGGCGCTTCCTGCGCCGCTTCCTGAGTCCCGTGGCTGCGTCGGAGCTCTCCGCCGGGGAACGCGCCAAGGCAGACCGCTACAGCCGGCAGCTCTTCCTGCTCCGCTGCCGGAGCTGAGAAGGGCTACCTGTCGATCATCTCCCGCACCTTCCTCAAAAGCTCCAGGGGGCGTACCGGCTTCATGAGGAGCTCCGTCCCCTCCTCCACCAGGTCGCGGCTCTTTATGATGTCCATGGTGTAGCCGCTTGTGTAGAGCACCTTGGCGGCGGGATCGATGCCGCGGATGGCGCTGCACGCCTCCTTGCCGCTCATGCCGGGCATGACCATGTCCATCAGCACCAGCCCTATCTCCCCCTTGCTTGCGGCAAACATCTCGCAGGCGGTCTGGCCGTTTCCGGCCGACAGCACCCGGTAACCTGCGCTCGTGAGTATCCTTTCCAGCAGTTCGCGCAGGTCCGGTTCGTCCTCGACCACCAGGATGGTTTCGGTTCCGCCGGGGGGGAGATTGGCGCCCCGGATCTCCTCCGCGCTCAAGGTGCTGCCGGCGGCCAAGGGGAGATAGATCCTGAAGGTCGTCCCCAGCCCGGGCTCGCTGTAGACGTTGATGAACCCGTTGTGCTGCTTGATGATGCCGTAGACTATGGACATCCCCAACCCCGTCCCCTTCCCCACATCCTTGGTGGTGAAAAACGGCTCGAAGATCCTTTTTCTGACACCCTCGTCCATGCCGATGCCGGTGTCGGAAACGGAGATCACCGCGTGAGGGCCGGGCTCTCCGATGCCGTTGGCCTGCACGAAAAGGTCGTCGATCTGCTGCAATGAGGTGTCCACGCCGAGCAGCCCCCCCCGGGGCATGGCGTCGCGCGCGTTGGTGGCGAGGTTCATCAGGACCTGCTCGATCTGGCCGCTGTCGACGTCCACCATCAGCTCCCGGGCGCTCAGGGAGGATTGCAGCCGGATGTCCTCCCCGATGATGCGGGACAGGAACTTCTCGACGTGCAGGATGATGTCGTTCAGGTTCACGGTTTGGGGCTTTATGACCTGCTTGCGGCTGAAGGCGAGGAGATCGGAGGTGAGTTTCGCCGCCTTGTCGGAAGCCTTCATGATCTGCTCCACCTGCTCCCTCTGGCGGGTTTGCAGCGGCCCCTCGTTGAGCAGCATGCTCCCGTACCCCATGATGACCATCAGGATGTTGTTGAAGTCATGGGCGACCCCGCCGGCGAGCTGCCCTATCGCCTCCATCTTCTGGGACTGCAGGAGCTTTTCCTCCAGCTGCCTGCGCTCCGTGATGTCCTCGGCGATCCCCAGCAGATAGCGGGCGCTCCCCTGGTTGTCGTAGAGCGGGATCTTCTTGACCCGCAGGATCCGGTCGCCGCTGCTGGTGGTGATTACCTCCTCGGGGACCTCGACCATCTCCCCCTTCGCCAGGGTCTCCCGGTCCACCTGGGTGAAGAAATCGGCCTGCTCCCTGGGGAAGAGGTCGTAGCTGTTCCTTCCCAGGATCTCATCCCTCGCATAGCCGAACACTTCCTGGCACACCTTGTTGATGGTGACGAAGCGCAGATCATCCACCTCCTTGGCGAACACCAGGGCGGGGATATGGTCCACGACGTTCTTCAGGAACTCCTCGCTCTCGCGCAGCGCTTCCTCCATCGCCCTTCTCTGGGTGATGTCGCGGGCCACCGCGAGGAGATACGCGCGGTCGCGGAAATGCATGCGGTTCAGGGTGACTTCGGCCCAGAACCGGCTGCCGTCTTTTCTCTGGAGGTTGGTGACGGTGAGCGCCCGGAGGTTCGCCTCGTCCTCGCAAGGGCGGATCAACGCTGCGGCGGGAGGGGTTTGCTTGAGGTCGGAGATGTCGAAGAGGGAGCGCTCCAGCAGTTCTTCCCGGCTCCATCCCATCTGGCGGCTGGCGGAGTCGTTGACGTCCACGATCTGCCCGGTCGAGAGCTCTGCCAGGAAAATGGCATCGTTGCTTTGATCGAGGAGGGCCTTGAACCGCTCGAGTTCCTCAAGGCGCTCCTGCAGTGCGGGATAGTAGGTCTTGCGCAGCGAGGACTCCCCGAGCCCGGCAAGCTTCCGCTGCAGGGCTTCCAGGTCGTCCTGGGGGTCAGAGGGATTCTTCATAGAGGACCTCTATATCCCTCTTCGACGCCCGGCGCGGATTGGTTGCCATGCAGGGATCCTTCAGGGCATGCTCGCTGTACAGTGCCACGTCGCCCCGCCCGACACCGACTTCCGCCAGCGTCCGCGAGACCCCGGCTTTTGCCTTGAGGTCACGCACATGCCGCAGCAGGGCTTTCTTTCTCTCGGGGTGCCCCATCCCTTTCAGGTCGAGCCCCATGGCCAGCGCGATCTGTTCGAACCGCTCCGGAGCGGAAGCGAAGTTGAACTCGATGACGTGGTCCAGCAGTATGGCGTTGCATTCCCCGTGGGCGAGGTCGAGCGCGCCGCCCAGGCTGTGCGCCATGGCGTGGGTGGCACCGAGTATCGCGTTCGAGAAGGCAAGCCCGGCCTGCAGGCTCCCCTGCATCACGTTGCCGCGCAGATCCATGTCGTCCGGGTTGAGGATGCTCGGGATCAGGTTTGCCGACAGAAGGCGCAACGCCTCTAGGGCGTGCAGGTCCGTCATGGCCGAACGTGCGGTCGACACGAACGCCTCGATGGCGTGGGTCATGGCGTCGAGCCCGGTGCAGGCGGTGAGGTAGGGATCCATGGTGGTGAGGGTGATGGGGTCGATCAGGGCGATGTCGGGGACCACGGACTTGCTGATGATGGCGATCTTGACCCTTTCCAGGGGATTGCTGATGATGGCGAACTGGGAGACGTCGGCGGAGGTGCCTCCGGTGGTCGGGATGCAGATCAAGGGAGGCATGGGGGATTTCACCATGTCCACCCCTTCGAACTCCAGTATGTGCCTCCGGTTGGAGCTGACGATGCCGATACCCTTGGCGCAGTCTATCGGGCTCCCGCCACCGACGGCGACCAGGAGGTCGCACCGCTCGGTCTGGTAAAGCGCCACCCCGGCCATGACCTCCTCCGCTTTGGGGTTCGGTGTGAGCCCGGTGAAGAGGACGAAGGGGAGACCCGCCTCCTCCAGGCTGTCGGTCACGTCCTTGGTCCACCCGGCTTTTACCACTCCCGGGTCCGAGACCACCAGTATCTTACGCCCTCCGAGGTTCCTGGCATAGCGCCCGGCCAGCCGCCGTGCCCCCACGCCGAAGATGAACTCGGGTGCGACGAATTTCCTCAGTTGCAAACCTTCCGCCATGTTCCCAACTCCCCGACTCAAACAAGCAGCCTTCCCAGTCACAAGATCATCCGGTATTTCCCGGCACCAGCAGTATAGCAAGTTTGCGAAGCGGTTGCCAAGGTGAGGGCCCCGGTTGCTGGCTTTTAATTGGAATGATCCGCTCTGTTTGCCATGTTTTTCCCTCCAGGGATGCTGTAATTACTCGCCTTTTCCGCCAACTCCCGTGCGTTGGAATCGTTTCTGCCGATATTCATGTGCCCCCTCCGGGACCCGCCCCGGAACACCGGGAGGGAAGGAGATTGCCGGCGAGCTTAAAGCCGGGAGACGAGATCTTGAACCTCTCGCGGCCGTGAGCCGGTTCGGGGAAGCGAGGCCGGGGAAACCCTGGATGTTGCAGTTCCGGTTGCCGCTTAGCAGCTCTCCATCTCTATCCGCTCCAACAGGGCAAGCGCCGGCTGGTCGTCGTTTTCCTCGAACAGCTCCCTCAGGTCGTTGATGTAGGAATGGATCAGGAACAGCTCGTCCAGGCAGCGTCCGCCGTTTTGCTCGGGCTGCCCCACCCTCGCCAGCTTTTCCTTGAACTGCCCCCAAAACGGGTTGCTCTTCTCGGGGAGGTCTATGTGGCGGCGCAGCAACCCGATCAGCGCCTGCGAGTTCCTGTCCCCCTCGATGCCGGCAAAGGAGACGTAACGGTCCGGCTTGCAAAGCCTCTGCATCAGATCACCCCCCTTCCTGCGGTAACCTTTCTCCCTTGGTCACTGCGTCCAGGCGCAGCGCGAAGGTCAGGTTGAAGCCGGCCAGCAGGTGGTTGCCATCCAGGGTCACTGCGGCGTCGGTCACTTCGGTGACCACCATGACCCGCGATGTCCCGCCGGCGAACTCGATGCTCAATTTCTGCCCCACCCTGACCTCTTTTTCGGCAGGAAATGCGCTGCGTGCAACCTGCATGATGTTCTCCCGGCGGCGCGGCCCGTAGCCCTCTTCAGCCGACAGGAGGATGTTTTTCGTCTCCCCCCGGCGCATCCCGACGATGGCCTGCTCCAGTTTCGGGAACAGCTCCCCGGCGCCAAGCGTGGCGGTCAGAGGGCCGTTTTCCTCGGTGGAGTGGAAAATCGTGCCGTCGTCCAGGGTCCCGATATAGCTGATGCCGACGGTGTCGCCCATCTCTGCCATTGCCATACTCTGCTCCTCTCTCCTTTTGTTTCTCCACTGCAACGGGGTGTGAGCCGCACTCCGGAGGCGGAGACCGGCTCAAAGCTCTCCGGAGGATGCAACTCCCGCACCAGAACGGCCCGCCCCTTCAGGGCTGACGACGCGGCTTTGCACAATCGGCATCGGCTGTTCGAGCAGGAAACGCCGGCTGGGCATCGGGGGTTTTTCGAGTGGCTGGGACTTCCGCCGGAGAGGATAGCGGGGACTTCAGGGGATGACGGCGGCAGGGGTCGGGCGGACCCCGCGGGTCCGCCCCTTGCGGGTGGCAGGCTTTCAGGGATCAGTAAAAGCTGAAACGGAAACCGGCGAGGATGCTGCTGCTGTTGTATGAGATCTCGTCCCCCTCGCTTTCGAAATCGTTGGGCGCGCTTTGGAAGCGGTAGGAAAGGTCGAAGTTGACTGCGGGGGTCATCCGGAACGACGCACCCGCCATGAGCTGGTAGCCGAAAGCCGTATCGTCGTCCTCTGCGCCCCCGGAAGAAAACTCCCCGTTGATGAAACCGACCCCCGCCCCGAGAAACGGCGTGAAACCGGATACGGGCATGAAGTCGTAATACCCGTTCAACATGTAACTCATCACGCTCAGTTCCCCATCCGCAGAGACATCGTTGAACTCATCGAAGTCCGCTTCCTTGTAGCCGAACTCCAATTCGCCGCGCATCTGGTTCATCTTCATGCCGGCGGCAACGTTGAAAGTACCACCGGCGTCGTAGCTTAGATCGTCTGAACCGAACGCGCTGTCCACATCGCTTTCGTGGATGAAAGTCACCCCGCCGGAGGCCCCGATGTAGGCCCCCTGTGCCATGGCCGATGTGGCCGATGCGGCAAACAACACCCCTGCAACCAATAACGGTAAGCGAAGCTTCATGTTTTTTCCTCCAATTGACAGTGAAATATTAAATCCGTCAAACAATATAATGGATAATCTGCAAATGACAACGTTCTAATCTTGTGCGGCCGGCAAAAGGGGCCCGGCTCCTCTCACCAGGAGCGGCTTCACCGGCAGCTTCGGGAAAACATCCCCTGGCGTTGAATTATGGGGCGACGTGGTTAGAATTGGCTAATTGTTGCGCCACCATTTCAACGAACAGGAGAGTCTATGAAAACAACCGATATGTTCAATGCCCACCCGAGAAAGTCCCAGATGGACGTCACCGTGATAACCGAATGCATTAACGCCTGTGTCGAGTGCGCCGACGTCTGCACCTCCTGCGCCGATGCCTGCCTTGGCGAGGAGAAGGTGCAAATGCTCACCAAATGCATACGGGTGAATCTCGACTGCGCGGACATCTGCCAAGCCACGGCGCGCATCCTGGCACGCCAGACGGAGGCCGTTCCACAGCTATTGCAGGCACAACTGCAAAGCTGCGCCGTTTCCTGCCGGGTCTGCGCCCAGGAGTGCGAGCTGCATTCCGAAATGCACCAACACTGCAGGATTTGCAGGGCAGTCTGCCAGAACTGTGAAAAGATCTGCCAGGAATTGATCTCGCGCCTGTCCGAAGGTGCGACCAGCAGGACGAGTTTCCTCTAAATGATCAAGGGGGGCAGCGGAGGCTGCCCCTCGTTGTTCCGACTCCGGGGGTGAAGAGGAGGTAACAGGATGAGCAAGTTGGCGTGCAACATCGTAAGCTATCGGCCGGAGCCAGCCATGCTCGCCGCCAACTTCAGCACGTGGCAGGCGGAGCCCCTGCTTTGCGAAGCAGCGACCCTGCTGGAGAGGTGCGTGGCGGACTTCAAGGAGTACTCGTCGCTGGACCGGGCCTGGAAGAGTTACAGGAACGATCTGGAGATCCTGGAGAAGGAAGTCGAGCTGGATATAAGGCGGGCGGAAGAGGAGGCGCCGCAGCGTGAGGCAGTCGCTGCGACGGAGCCGGAAGAGCCGGCCGTAGAGCAAAAGAGCGAGGAAGAGGCGCAGAAGGAGAGGGCCCGGGAAGAAGGTGAGGCGGAGGCCCCCCCGGAAGCGGAGCCCACGGCCGAGCCGGAAGCGCCGGAGACCTTCCTCGGCCTTCGCACCGAGGCGGTGCGGCGGAAAAAGGAGCTCTCGGCTCCGGGGGGGGCTTTCGCCCTGGACGAACAGCGAGACCTTGTGTTGAGGCGGCTTTGCCGCGACTACGAGGAGGCGGTGAACCGGGTCAGCGTGGCTGAGGAGGGGTTAAGGATCGTTTATGGCTACGACGGCGAAGCGTCTCCCCTGACCTCCTGGGCGGAGACCCTGGGGGTCTCGATCACCAGCCTGACCGTCTGGACCCGCAACGCCATCGAGTGGCTGGCGAGATACCAGCGCAAGGAGCAGGCTTTCACGCGGGCCGTTTCGGTGCGCGCGCTCTTGAACCGGAACGCCTGGGGGCAGCTGCGGCACGCGAGGGACAGCTTTTCGTTCAAGCTGCAGCTGCCGGCGGAACTGTTCCAGGGTTTCGACAACTGCCGTCTGCGCGGTGTCAGCGCGTCGCTGATAGGCGAGGCGGGAACGGTCCCGTGGTCGGCACTCCTCAGGCTCCCCGAGGCGGCGCTGTTCGTAAGGTCGGGACAGAAGGTGGACGTGGATCAGACTTCCCTCCCCCCCTGCCTTCTCGGGCGGGTGGAGAACCGCCGCTCGGTGCGTCGCTCGGAATTCTGCGGCATGGTCTCCCACGCAAACGCGAGCCCCGTCGGCAAACCCACCAACGAAGGGCAGTGGTCGCTGGATCTTTTGAGACCGGTCGGATCCGCCTCTGAGCAGTTCGCCCAGGTTGACGATCTGGTGATTGAGATCAAGATGGCCGGCGTGCCCCAGAAGATGTAGCGCCAACCGGAGCTTTGGTCGCCTTCCGGACGGCAGGCGGCACAGGCACATCGTAAGCCCGTAAAACAACAGGGGGTAACACATGGAAAAGATGCGACTGACCAGCCCGGCCTTCCAGGACAACGGGCAGATTCCGTCAAGGTTCACCTGCGACGGGGATAACATAAACCCTGAGCTGGTGATAGAAAACGTCCCTCCCGGGACGAAATCGCTGGCGCTGCTCATGGAGGACCCGGACGCCCCCAACGGACTGTGGGTGCACTGGGTGGTCTGGAACATAAGGCCGAACATCGGGGTGCTGGTCGAGCGGGCAGAGCCGCGCGAGTCGGTGATCGGGAAAAACAGCTGGGGGCACAACCAGTACGGCGGCCCCTGTCCCCCCTCCGGTACCCATCGCTACATGTTCAAGCTCTTCGCCCTCGACACCACGCTCGACCTTGCCGGCACGGCCAGCAAGGGGCAGTTGGAAGTGGCCATGGAAGATCATGTTTTGGCTGAGGCTGTGCTGACGGGGTTGTACTCGGAAGAGGGTACGCCTTCCTAAGGCTGGTGGCCGGGAGGTCGTCCGGAGGGTCGAAAGGGATCCGGGGCAAGGCTAGAGCCGCCCCGGATCCTTCTTTTTCGGCGTGCCTCTTGCCGGGCGCAACCCGGCGAGGGAACCCGGCTGCGCTGAAAGGACCTCCGCACGATCCCCTTACTTGAACGCGATCACCTCGAGCCTGCCGTAATCCCCCCTTTGCGCCTTCATGGCAAGGCGCTCGAACTCCAGTTCCTCCCTTTGCCTGAGGCTACGCCCCCGCCCTTTTGGTCCGGGGGGGCGCGCAGCAGTTTGCTGGAGTGCGAATCCTGCGGCGAAAAAGGATGCCAGGAGGTACTTCCGCCTCAGCAGGGCTGCGAAGGTCCCTCCGAGCAACAGGGTGGCGGGCGGGTCTGAGACGATACCGAGGAGGGCGTTCAGCAGAAGCTTCATGTTCAAACGCCGCAGCTGAGGGTTGAAGTTCGCTTCCTGGTCGGGGTTGTAGTTGATGGGGTGCTCCTCGAATGGTTCGGCGGCTTGGGGCCGGGTTGAAAACGGCATGGTTTCCCTCCTTTTGGCTGGGGCCCTTTTCATCGTTTTGCAGGTCGAACCTTATCTTAACAGCGTCGGACGCCCGATCAATCCGGCACGGGATTATTTGTGGCGCCGCCGGGCACTGCCTTGACTCCGGTCGTTGCGCCGATAAGGCAAGTGCCCGTTATGCTGCCCGTCTCCGGGTGGGCGGTGGCGTTACCATCGTGCGAGTATCGGGAGGAAAAGATGGTTCCTGCACGGACCTGCCGCACTTCATCTACCCCGACGATCCCCCCTTGAACGCCTCCTGCAGCAGGAATCGCTGAGAAAGAGGCTGTTTCAATGCGTCTGCAACAAGGCTCCCGACCACGCGCTGAGCTACCTGGGAGACTTCTGCTGCCGGCACCTCGGATAAAGCCTGCCCACCCCCGAAAGGGACATGAAACCGGCAGCTTGAAGTTCCTCGACGCGCTGGACTTTTGCCGGCTAGCTAGTACCTTATTAGCACCTGTGCCTGAGTCTCATGAGAGTGTCCGGGGGCGGAAGACGCCCCGGCTGGGGGAGAGCCCGGCGGCATGGGTGCCCGGTCGCCGCCGGGGTGCAGGCCGTTTCCAGCAAAGGGGAGGCATCATGATCGCGACGCTTTTGGAGGGGAACAAACGCTTCGTGGCGGAAACGTTTGAAAGGGAAAGGGAATTCTTCACAGTCCTCGCCAAGGACCAGAAACCGACCGTGCTCTGGATCGGCTGCTCGGACTCCAGGGTGCCGGTGAACACCATCACCCAGACCAGGGCAGGTGAGGTCTTCGTGCATCGAAACGTCGGAAACATCGTCGCTACCAACGACTGGAACCTGAGCGCCGTGCTGGAGTTCTCCATCAACCACCTGAGGATCCCGGACGTCGTCATCTGCGGGCATTACGGTTGCGGCGGCATCAATGCCTTGGTTAACGAAAGCAGCGAGGACAGGTACATACCGATCTGGTTGAACAACGCCTACAAGGCGAAGGAACGGGTCGACGAGAAGATCGGGGCGTTGCACATCGAAATGCCGCCGCAACAGAGGATGAACCTGATCGTAGAGGAGAACGTGAGGCTGCAGCTGGAGCATCTCCAGGAGTACCCTTTCGTGCGCAGGGCGATGACCGATAGAAAGCTGAAGATCCATGGCTGGGTGTACGACATGAACACGGGCGAGATAAAGGTGGTGAAGGGGGCGGCGCTTCCCGGAGAGTAGGAGGTCGGGGAGCTGCGCGGCGTTTTTGGAGCGGCACGTCGCCTGCGTAACCGCGGCGGCGTGCCGCTCCTGCCGTTTTTAGAACAGCTGGGTCGGCGCGGTGACCAGCCCCAGACCCCTGTCGGCAAAGTCGACGTCCGAAGCGAAGACCTTGGTGCGGGAACTCGCCAGGAGTTTGGCCATTACCGCGGCGGCACCGGCGTTCAGCGCCGATTTGCGCGTAGCTTCCCACCAGAGTGCTGCCACGCCGGCTACGTGGGGGCAGGCCATGCTGGTGCCGCTCAGGGAACGAAGCCCTCCCCCCGCCTTGGCCGAGAGGATGCCGACCCCAGGTGCGCTGAGCTGCGGGAAGGTGTTGGAGAAACTTGCTACCTGAAGCCCGTTTTGCCCCTGCTGCAGCGCCCCCACCGAGATGACACCCTCGGCAGCCGCAGGGAGTGAGGCTGCGATCTCGTAATCAGCCTGGACGTCGCGCTGGCTCTCGTTGCCTGCCGCCGCCACGATCACCGACCCCTGGGTGAAGGCCGCCTGGCTTTGCACCACCTCCATCAGCGCATCGAACATCCTCAGGTTCCCCCGGTACGCCTCCAGCCCCGCGGAGGTCGCCAGCTCCACCGGCCACCCCTGTGAGGTCAGATAGCTCACCATCCCCGGAAAGTCGAAGCCAAGCGACATGGAGACCACGTCGGCTCCCATGGAGACCGCCCACTGGATCCCCTGGAAGATCATCTCGGAGGTGCCGCTTCCCGTATCGTCCAGCACCTTGCCGATCAGGGCGCGCTTTACCCCGGGTGCGATCCCTATCCTGATTCCGTCGACGTCGCGGCCGATGATGGTTCCCATGCAGTGCGTGCCGTGCCCCTGGCGGTCCCCGTCTCCGGATCCTGAAAAGTCCTTCTGAATGAAGGTGACCCCCTCGAAGGCGCGGTGGGCGGCGTCCACTCCCGTGTCGAGCACGGCGACGGTCACCCCGTCGCCGGTGAACGGGGAGTGCTTGGCGCCTACCACATCGACACCCCAGGACTCGGTGACCCTGGGAGCGAGCTGCGCCTCGAACGGCTTGATGAGCTTGATGGGCATCTTGGGGGTCACGGCCAGCACGGTCGGATCCTTGACTGCTTCCTTCACCTCGTTCATGTTGAGGCTCTCTACGGTGATTTGCGGCTCCATCGGCGCCGAAATGCCTGCCCTTGCCCGCCCCGCCCGCATGTTGAAGGGTTCTGCCGTTGCTACTGCGTTCACGTCCCGAAGAATGATGTAGTTGTTCATGTCTAACCTCCCGGATTTGGTGCTGCACCATGGCGCTGCCGTGCGAAAGCACCGTTCAGGTTTAGCAGGAAAGTTAAAAAATACAAACCTGCCGGAGCGGGCGCGACCGGATTACTCGGCCCGGCGGGTTTCCTCTGCTTCGCTCAACAGCGCCGAGATGGCGCGCCACAGCCGGAACTTGTCGATCAGCCCCGGTTCGAGATCCACATGCTGCAGCCCGTGCACGAGGTAAAGCCGCACCCTCCCGCGCGGGAGGTTCTTCGCCAGGGCTTCGCTCTGGGTGTAGGGGATGATGTCGTCGTCGTAGCCGTGCACCAGGATGAACCGGCTGCGCGCGCGGGACAGGTCGTACCCGGAGAGGTCGAGCGCCCGGATCTCCCGGCGGATCCGCTCGGGGAGCCCGGAGAGGAGATGGGTTGCCAGGGAGGGATCGCGGTTCTCCACGAACAGGTAGAGGTTTTTTGCCTCAGCTGTGAGGCGGTCCGCCAGGTCGTCCACCGCGGCATCCTGGTCTTTTAGTTTTCGCAGTGCCATCTCCTCGAACAGCTTCCTGTCGGAGGCTTCGGAGAGGCGTTCCAGGTTGCTCAGGACGAAGATCCACTTGCCGTAGCTGTTGGGCTCCATGCGGCGCCAGCGGCCGCCGTCAAGGAAGTAACCCGTGGTGAAGAAAGTCAGCACCTGCTTCACGTCGTAGTACCCGCCTACCGCCATGATGAACCTGACCCGGCCGGCGATGCGCGGGTGGAGGGAGGCGAGGATGGCAGGGCCGGATGCGTAACTGAAGGAGAACATCCCGGCCCTCCCTCCGGGGGCCAGGTCCTCCCGCGCCGAGAGCCAGGCAAAGGCGTCGGCGGTCCCGGTGATGTCGCCGCTGTTGACCTTGAGCGAGCGGAAGCTCTCGAAATCAGGGACCAGGACGGCGAACCCCCCCCGGGCGAGGCTCCTGGCGAACGCCTGCAGGCGCGGGTCGTTCTTCCCCTTTTCCGCGGCGCCGGGAAGGAGCAGCACGGCAGCCGCCGGCTTGGCGACGGAGAGGTAGAGGTCCCCGCCGACGGTGCGTCCCCCTGCGGGGAAGGACACCTTCGAGATCCTCGGCTCGCTGGAGCTGTTTTTGAGGCGGCTGGGAGCGGCGCCGGCTGCGATGTCGGAGAGCACCAGGGCCGCCCGGTACTCCCGGCGCAGATTGCAGCCGCAAAGGAGCAGGGAGAGCGCGAGGAGCGCCACCGGCAGCACCTTGGCCAGGGGCAAACGCCGCGGCGCGGGGTAGAGGGCGATGAAAAGGTCGGTTTTCATGGGCGCAAGTGTAACCTTTCGGATTTCCGACGCAAGCGGCACCCCGCCCCCCGCTGCCGCTTGCCCTGCCGGAGCGTTGACAACGGGAGGGGGATTAGTAGTATTTCACAATTAATTAATAAAGGAGGCGCCGTTATGACGAGGAGCATGGAAACCGCGCATGGCCGCAAGTTGTACGTAAGGCCCGACACCCTCGACTTCAGGGACAGGATCTTCCTCCCCACGCTGGTCGAGGTGCCGATCAGGAAACCTCTCGAGGACTACCTGCGCTTCGAGGTGCCGGTGCTGGACCAGGGAACCGAAGGCGCCTGCACCGGCTTTGGCCTCGCTGCCAACGTGAATTATCTTTTGAGAAAGCGCCAGGTGGTCCCGGACACCATGAGCGTGAGCCCCTGGATGCTTTACGAGCTGGCCAGGCGCTACGACGAGTGGCCCGGCGAGGAGTACGAGGGGGCCAGCGCGCGCGGGGCCATGAAGGGGTGGCACAAGCACGGGGTCTGCGCCACCGCACTTTGCGACAAGGGGGGGCGCTTGAGCGAGGAGGCGTTCAGGGACGCGCCCAAGCGCTCCCTTGGCTCGTACTTCCGGGTGAACCACAAGGACCTGGTGGCGATGCACAGCGCGATTGCCGAGGTGGGGATACTTTACGCGACGGCAGCGGTGCACAGCGGCTGGGAGAAGGTGGGGGGCGACGGGGTGATCAGGAAAGCGGACCGGATCCTCGGGGGGCACGCCTTCGCAGTGGTGGGATACGACGAGGACGGTTTCTGGATCCAGAACTCCTGGGGCACCGACTGGGGCAAGGGGGGGTTCGCACGGATCGGTTACGACGACTGGATCGCCAACGGCAGCGACGTATGGGTGGCGAGACTGGGAGTCCCCATGAACCTTTTCTTCGGCGAATCGATAGCGGTGGGGAGCTCCGCGGCCGTCAGCCACACGGGCGCCTACAGCAACCAGGAGATCCGCCGTCATCTGGTGAGCATCGGCAACAACGGGGCACTGAGCCCCGGCGGGGCTTTCGGCACGGACAGGGGGGACGTGGAGGAGATCTTCGGCAGGGACTTCCCCGCCATCACCGGGAACTGGAGCAAAAAGCGCCTGCTGCTTTACGCGCATGGCGGGCTGGTGGATGAGAAGGCGGCCGTGCAGCGGGTGGCGGAGTACCGCACCCAGCTCCTGAAGGCGGAGATCTACCCCTTGGCCTTCATCTGGCACAGCGACCTGTACAGCTCCGTCACCAACGTATTGCAGGACGCGCTGCGCCGGCGCAGGTCGGAAGGGTTCATCGACGACACCAAGGACTTCATGCTGGACCGGCTCGACGACGCCCTGGAGCCGGTGGCGCGCTGCGCGGGAAAGCCGGTCTGGGCCGAGATGAAGCAGAACGCGCTGGCCGCCTGCGGCAAGGAGCAGGGAGGCGCGAGGGTGACGCTTGATCTGCTGGACAAGCTCCCCCGGGACGTGGAAATCCACGTGGTCGGGCACAGCGCAGGAGCGATCTTCCATGCGCCGATCGTGGAGATGCTGGCAAAGATGGGGCGCAAGATCAAGACCTGCACGCTATGGGCGCCCGCCTGCAGCACCGCGCTCTTCAAGCAAAGCTACCTGCCCTCCATCGAGAACGGGAACATCGGGCGCTTCACCCTGTTTACCCTGAACGACGAGGCGGAGCAGTGCGACAACTGCGCGCGCATCTACAACAAGTCGCTCCTCTACCTCGTGTCGAACGCCTTCGAGAACCGGCCGCGCATCCCGAAGTTCCGCAGCGGGGAACCCCTTCTGGGTCTGGAGAGGAGCATCAGGGACGACTCGAGGCTCAGGGATCTTTTCGCCGGCAAAGGGGCCGATTGGATACTCGCCCCCAACAACGACAAGCAGGCGATGCGCTGCTACTCGACCGCGCGCCGCCACGGGGACTTCGACGACGACAAGGCTACCGTCAAGGCGACCCTGGCCCGCATGCTGGGAACCGACGAGGTCAAGGGCGAGTTCGACTTCCAGCGCACCAAGTCCTCGATGCGCACGAAGCGGGAATACCTCTCCGCCCGGTAATTGTCCCCGTTCGCTATACGCGGCGGCTTTCTCTGCTACTCTTTTACCGTCCGTGACCACCCTGCGTGACGGCAGGAAAACCGGCGAAATACATCAGTAACAGAGGTGGAAGGAGGAGATCATGGCAGAGGCAAGACGGATGCAAATCCAAGAGGCGCGCAACAAGGTGCAGGACGATGTGGCCCTGCTTGTTTGCGCATACGATTCCGAGGAGATGTGCGGCGGGATCAGGCTGGAAAAGGCCATCACCATGGGGGAGTTCAACGCCAGGCTGGCGGAGATCCCCAAGGACAAGGAACTGATCTTCTATTGCAGCTGACCGCAGGAACATACATCTGCCGGTCGGGCAGTGGAATTTCAGGAGAAGGGGTTCAGGAACGTATCCTGCCTGCAAGGGGGGGTGAACGCATGGAAGGAGGCCGGTTTCCAGTAAGGCTCCCTCGGCAGCCGTTTCATCGGCAGTGAGATGCGGTTGAAGAAAAAGGCCCGCCAACTGATGCTGGCGGGCCTTTGACGTTGCAGCGCGGCCGTGAAGCGATCCGGTATACGTTGTTACGTTTACATTTCATTAGTGCTAGGCTTGCAATATGGTGACATCTCTACTATCAACGGATGATCTGCGGCAGGCGCAGGCGCTTGTAGCGGAGAGCGGCCTCACGTTCGAGCCGCCGTACGACGACCTGGTCGGCGTGTTCGAGTCCGGGCGCCTGGTGGCGGTGGGCGCGAGGCAGGGGCGGGTGCTCAAGATGCTCGCCGTGACCCCCGCGCAGCAGGGGGGTCCCCTCCTTGGGGAGGTGGTGACGGACCTTGTCGGGCGCGGTTACCAGGAAGGGGTCGATTCCTTCTTCATCTTCACCTCGCCCGCCCTCGCCCCAAGTTTCGAGGCGCTCAACTTCAACCTGCTGGTCTCCTCCGGCAAGACGGCGCTCCTTGAGTACGGCGACGGCCTGAGGCGCTACCTCGCCCGGTATCAAAGGCAGGTGGCTCCGGGCAACAACGGCGCGGTGGTGGCCAACTGCAACCCATTCACGCTTGGGCACCGCTACCTGGTAGAGCGGGCCGCCTCCGGCGTCGATCATCTCTACCTCTTCGTGGTGCGCGAGGAGCGCTCCATGTTCCCCTTTCCCGCCCGCCTCAGGATGGTCCAGGAGGGGACCTTCGATCTCCCCAACGTCACCGTCCTCGATACCTCCTGGTACGCGGTTTCAAGCGTCACCTTCCCCACCTATTTCCTCAAGGAGGGGGACCCCGCCGGCGCCATACAGATGGAGCTGGATCTCCTGCTGTTCGGCACCCGTATCGCCCCCCACTTCCATATCAAAACCCGCTTCGTCGGCAGCGAGCCGTACAGCCGGACCACTGCGCAGTACAACGCCGCCATGCACCGCATCCTGCCCCCTCTGGGGATCGAGGTGCGGGAGATGGAAAGAAAAAGCGCCGTCGGCGCCGCCATCAGCGCTTCGCGGGTGCGTGACATGCTCATGCGCGGAGAGCTGGACGGGATCGCTGAACTGGTGCCGGTGAGCACGCTGGATTTCCTTCTCTCCAGCGAGGGGATCAAGATCTGGACCAAGGGAGAATAACATGAAGATCACCAAGAAGGTGCAGGCGGGGACCATGCAGTCGAGCGACCTGATGGTTTTCCTGGAGCCGGCGGAGACCCTGACCGTCGCCATCGAGTCCACCGTCCTGAAGCAGTTCGGCGCGCTGATCCGGGCCAAGGTGGAAGAGGTGCTGGCAAAGCACGGCATCGAGGCGGGCGAGGTGCGCATCACCGACCGGGGCGCCCTGGACTACGCCATCGAGGCACGGCTGGAAACGGCCATAATGCGGGCAACGGAGGGATAGCATGGAAGGGCTCTGGTACAAGGAGTGCTCCAAGGGGAGACGCTTCATCATCAAGATCACGCCGGGCGAGAGTCTCACCACCCGGCTGCTTCAATTCGCGCACCTGACCGACGTGCGCTACGCGATGATCGTGTCCGCGCTCGGGAGCGTGAAGAACGTCAGGCTCAGGGGGATCAAGACCGGCGCGAAGCTTCCCATCACCGCGCCCCGGGTCACCATCCACGATATCGAGGGGCCGTGCGAGCTCCTGGGGCTGCAGGGGAACATCGTCCCGGGCGAATCCGACCTCCTCGACTGCCACTTCCACATCATGATGTCCAAGTCCTCGGGGGAGGTGGTGGGGGGGCATCTCTACGATGCCGAGGTCTTCGCCACCTGCGAGATCGTGCTCACCGAGCTGGACGTCTCCGGGGTCGAGCGCCACGTCTCCAAGGTGGGGGGGATACCCACCATCTACATCGACGAGGAGGGGGACTGATGTCCGATTTCAAGCTGAGACGCTCGCTTTTGTACGTCCCGGGCAACATGCCCTCCATGCTGCAGAACATCCCCATCTTCGACTGCGACGCGGTGATCATCGACCTCGAGGACGCGGTCCCCCTCTCCGAGAAGGACGCGGCGCGCCACCTGGTGAGGCGCTTTCTTTTGAACTACACGGAGCGCAACAAGGAGATCCTGGTCAGGATCAACCCGCTGGACAGCCGCTGGGGGTACGAGGACCTGAAGGTGGTGCTGCCGGCCATGCCGGACGGCATCAGGCTCCCCAAGGCCGATACCCCTGAGATCGTCGAGCGCCTGGACACGCTTTTGACAGAGTTCGAGGAGGAGCTGGAGGTAGAGATCGGCCGCTTCCGGGTGCTCCCCTCGCTTGAGAGCGCGCTCGGCGTCATCAACGCGACCGGCATCGCCAACAGCTCGGATCGCATCTTCGCGCTTGCCTTCGGGGCCGAGGACTACACGGCCAGCATGGAGATCGAGCGGACCAAGGGGGGGGAGGAGCTCTTCAACGCACGCACGCGGGTGCTCTGGGCGGCCAAGGCGGCCGGCATCCAGGCGGTGGACACCATCTTCGCCGACGTCTCCGACATGGACGGGCTTCGCGCCGAGACCGAGCTCGCCAAGAGGCTCGGCTACACCGGCAAGTGCCTGGTGAACCCGCGCCAGATCGAGGTGGTGCACGACGTGTTCGCGCCCAAGCAGCACGAGGTCGACTACGCCCTGCAGGTGATCGAGGCGATCCAGCGGGCGCGCCGGCTGGGGACCGGCGTGATAGCGCTGGGGGGGAAGATGGTGGACGCCCCGGTGGTGAAGAGGGCGGCACGCGTCCTGAGGACAGCCTACGCCCACGGCATGGTGGACACGCTGATAGACGAGGAGGCGATTCATGGCGCTCAATAGCCTGGGGCGCGAGATACCGGAGAGCTACGCGGGAAGGAAGCTCGTCCCCTACCGCGATCCCTATTCGGCCACCCCTGCCGGGAGGGTCGCCGCACGACTGCTGCGGCGCGTGAACCCCGGCGGCAGCAAGATGCTCTCCGGGTTGAGGGAGGCGATTGAAGCGAGCGGGCTGAAGGACGGCATGACCATCGCCACCCACCACTCGCTTCGAAACGGCGACTACCTCTTGAACCGGATCGTGGCGGAGATGGCGGCGCTTGGGCTCAAGGGGATCTGGATCGCCTCGTCATCGGTGCACCCGGTGCACGCCGAGATCATCCCCCACATCAAAAGCGGCGTCATAGCCGGCTTCCAGTGCGGGGTGAACGGGGTGATCGGCGAGCTGGCAAGCCGCGGCGAGCTTTCCTGCCCCATCGTGGTGCGCACCCACGGCGGCCGGGCCCGCTCCATCATCGAGGGGTCGGTGCGGATCGACGTCGCCTTCATCGCGGCCCCCTGCTGCGACGAGTACGGCAACATGAACGGCTACTACGGCCCCTCCGCCTGCGGCAGCCTGGGGTACGCCCAGACCGACGCCCTGCACGCCGGCTGCGTCATCGCGGTCACCGACAACCTGGTCCCCTTCCCGGTGGTGCCGATCAGCATCCCGCAGACCCTGGTCGATCACGTGGTCACGGTGGAGCGGCTGGGGGACCCGGCGAAGATCGTCTCCACCACGACCAGGATCACCACGGATCCGGTAGGCCTGCAGATCGCAAGCTACGCATCGCAGGTGATCGAGGCCTCCGGCCTTCTCAGGGACGGCTTCTCCTTCCAGACCGGCTCCGGCGGCATCTCGCTCGCCGTGTCCGACAAGGTGAGAGGCGCGATGCGGCGCGGCGGCATAAAGGGGAGCTTCGGCTGCGGCGGCATCACCGGATATTTCGTGGAGATGCTGGAGGAGGGGTTGTTCTCGGCTCTCATGGACGTGCAGTGCTTCGACCAGGAGGCGGTCCGCTCCATCGGCAGGAACCGTGCGCACCAGGAGATCGGCGCCGACATGTACGCGAACCCCTTCAACGCGGGTGCCGTGGTGAACCGCCTCGACTGCGTCATCCTGGGCGCCACCGAGGTCGACACCTCGTTCAACGTCAACGTGAACACCGAATCAAACGGCTATCTGCTGCACAACACCGGCGGCCATTCGGACACCGCGGCCGGCGCCAAGCTTTCCATCATCGTCGCCCCGTCGATCAGGGGGCGCCTCCCCATCGTGAGGGACCGCGTCACCACCATCACCACCCCCGGCGATACCATCGGGGTGGTGGTCACCGAGCGCGGCATCGCCGTCAACGGGAAGCACGCCGAGCTGAAAGAGGAACTGATAAGGAGAAAGCTCCCGGTGAAGGAGATCGGCGAGCTGCAGCGGGAGATTTGCAGGGTTACCGGGACGCCCCGCCCGCTGGAGTTCGAGGACGAGGTGGTGGCGGTCATCGAGTACCGGGACGGGAGCATCATAGATGCAGTTAGACGCGTTAAGGAATAGCCTCCTGGAGGCAAGGGACCGGCGCCAGGCCCTCCTGGACGACCTGTTCCCCACCCCGTTCCCGGCCACGGTGATGCTCTCGCTCAACCTCCCCGGCGCGGCAAAGACGGGAGAGCGCGCGCAGCGGCTCTTCGAGTGGGGGGAGAAGGCTCTTCTGGGGGCTTTGAAGGCGGCGGCAACGGTGCGCGGCTCCGACGAGCTGGGGCCGTTCGCGCTGTACCGCACCCGGCTCCTGGCAACGCAGGTGAAGCGCCTGGGGATCGCGCTGGAGTCCATGTACCCGGCGGGAAGGCTCCTCGATCTCGACATCTACGATCATGCCGGCAACCCCCTTTCGCGCGCCGAGCTGGAGATCGCCCCCAGGACCTGCCTGATCTGCCCTGCACCGGCGCTGGCCTGCATCCACGCGAAGCGCCACACCACGCAAGAGCTGATGCTCCGGGCCGAGGCGGTGATCGATGCGCTCTGAGCTGGGGGAACTGGCGCTCAACCTGGTGCGCGGCGCCTTCATGGAGCTCTACCTGACCCCCAAGCCGGGGCTTGTCGACCTGAACGACTCCGGCTCCCACCGCGACCTTTCCCTCTCCAGGATGGAGGCGTCCCTCAAGGTCGTCTCCGGCTACCTGGCCTGCCTGAGCGATTCCCTGGAGCGGGGGGAGGATCTGGCCGCGCAGGTGCGGATCGGCGTCGCAGCCGAGAGCACCATGCTGGAGACGGTCGGCACCAACTGCCACAAGGGGTACATCTTCCTGAGCGGCCTGCTCCTGTCGGCAAGCTCGCAACTCGCGCGCCCCGAAGAGGTGCTGCTTTCCAGGGCGGTCTCCCGCGTCGCCGGGCGCCTGTTCGCGCAGCCCGAGCCGGCCGCCAGTAACGGGAGCCTGGTCCGCGAGAGGTATGAAGCCCAGGGCGTCAAGGGGGAGGCGCTGGAGGGGCTCCCGTCGCTGTTCGGCGCGGCGCTCCCGGCCTTCAGGCAGGAGATGGCGTCCGGGGGGAACCGGGGAGGCGCGGTGTACGCCATGCTGGGGCGCCTGATGGCCACCGTCGAGGATACCACCGCCCTGCACCGTTGCGGCAGGGAAGGGCTCAGGACGCTGCGCGAGGACGGCAGGAAGCTGGAACTGCTGGTGCTGCAGCGCGGGGATTTCATGGCTTTCCTGGCGGAAAGAAACGAGCAGTACATCAGCCGCAACCTCACCATGGGCGGGGTCGCCGACATGCTGGCCCTCTCCTTCGCCTGGCTTAGCCACACCGGCGAACTGGAGCTCACCGCCTAGCTGCGCTTTTAACCCTGCCCATCGTTTGACAATGCGACGTTAATGCACTTTAATATCGCCTATGGTCAAAACCCTCCTCCATATCGCAGCAGCATCCCTGTCGCTCAGCCTTGCCGCTGCAGCAGCCTCTGCCGCGACACCCTCAGCCTCACCCCTTTGTTACTCCCTGCCGGCGCCCATTGCATCGAGGCCTGCGGCTGCTTCCGCCCTGCACGCGCCCTCGCCGGGGGCCCCGGACGGCCTGCTCTGCGCAACCCCGGCTCAGGAACGGGTAGCGGATCCCTCTCCGACCGGCGTGGCTGTTGCTGCGCTGTGGGGGGCGGCGGGTTTACGGGAACCGGCCCCGGCCGCCGATGCCGCCGGCCACCCCGAACCGCAGCAACCCGGGTGGCGCTGGCGCCGGGCGGGGGGGATGGAATACGCGGTGGTAGCGGTGGCTGCCGTAGGGACCGCCTACTTCGAGCACGAAAACGGCAGGCCGACCGAGGGGGATTGGACCTCGCGAAACGGGTTCGACGAGGAGATCCGCTCCGCCCTGCGCCTGAAGAGCCGCTCTGCGCGGGACGCGACAGATGTGGCAGGCCACGCCATCATGGGGTTGATGATAGCAGCTCCGGTGCTGGACTCCCTGGCCACCCTCGGCATCCGGGACGGCGACTGGGACGCCCTCTTGCAGACGGAGATGGTTAACCTGGAATCCTTCACCTTCACCTCCCTGGTCTCCAGCGTGACGCAGAACCTGCTGGCGCGGGAGAGGCCGTTTGTCCGCGACTGCCGGGGCGGCGGCGACTGCGAAAGCAACCTGGAAAACCGCGGTTTTCCCAGCGGTCATGTCGCCTTCGCCTTCACGGGTGCGGGGCTTCTCTGCAACCACCACAGGTACCAGTCGCTTTACAACAATCCCGCCGCCGACCGGGCCGCCTGCTCTACCGGCATTGGCCTGGCCGTCGCCGACGGCGTGCTCCGCCTGGTGGCCGACCGCCACTACGCTACCGACGTCGCGGCAGGGACCGTGCTGGGGCTCTTCTCCGGGTTCGTCCTCCCCCGCCTGCTGCATTACTCCCACCCCCTGGACAGGGCGCCCGAGAAGAAGCAGGGCGCGAAACCTTTCATCAAGCGTATGAGCGTCCTCCCCATGCTTTCCAGCAGCGGTACGGGGCTCAGCTGCGAATTCAGGTTCTGAGGCGTGGACTTAAGGGAACTGCACGGTGCGCAGGTGCAAAGACATCCCTGGGAGACGGCCCGCGTAAAGGCGGTTGCCGATATCCTGGGGGCGCCCCTGCGGGAGGGGATCACCGTGCTTGACGTCGGCTGCGGCGACGGGTACCTGAGCCGCACCCTCTTCAGCGGGTTGGCCCGCAAGAAGGTCACGGCGGTGGACATCAACCTGACCGGGGAGCGCATACGGCAACTGCAAAGCGCGGCCGGGGGGTTCCGCTACCTGACGAGACTGCCGGCCAGGGGGAGCGGTTTCGAGCTCGCCCTGCTGCTGGACGTGCTCGAACACGTGGAGGATGACCGGCAGTTCCTCACGCAGATAGCGGAGCAGCATGTGGCGGCCGGGGGGCGCGTGCTGCTCACCGTACCGGCCTTCCAGCAGCTCTACAGCAGTCACGACCGCTTCCTGGGACACTACAGGCGCTACCGGCTGAAGGAAGTTGAGCAGCTCGCGCAGGGGGCAGGCCTGGAGGTGGTCGCTTCCGGCTACCTGTTCGGGTGCCTGCTCCTTCCCAAACTCCTTCTCTACAAATTCCTGGAGCCCGAAAATACCGAGGGGATCGGATGCTGGAGTGCCGGTGCGGAAATCACCTTCCTCGTCGGGTCGCTGCTGCGCCTGGAAAACTCGCTGATGATCAGGCTGGCGCGAAGAGGCGTGAAGCCCCCGGGATTGAGCGCCTGGGCGCTTTGTGAAAAGCGCTCTGCGGCGGCATTCCTGCGCGGGTAGCGGCGGGTGGGCCGCGGCGGCAACGCCGCTGCTGCCGCGAGCCCCTCCCCTGACGCAGGCTTCACACCCGGACAGTCGACGCTCCCCGGGGAGTGACACATTGTTTTAATTTGACAGCGAGGCGTGCAATGGCGTATACAGGTTGGACTTTTCACCCCTGGCCAAGGCCGCCAGCCGTACCTGCAGGGGGCATCATTTTGGCACCGGCTACGCCTTTTGGCTACCCCGGCTCCACTATACAGAGGACGGAAAACCGCACATGTTGAATCTGAAACCAGAGGTCGTTGCCCAGCTCGAGCGAGTGCTCAGCTCTGTCGAAATGCTGCTCCCCAAGGCCGTCCGCGCGGTCGATTGGTCCAGGTGCCAGGCCGCCAACTGGCGCCGTCATTCCTTCTCGGGTTACCTGGAGGCGGTAAAGGTCACCGACAGCACCAAGCTCGAGGAGCTGCTCGGCTGCGAGAAGCAAAAAGAGATCATGATAAACAACACCCGCCAGTTCCTGAAGGGGCTCCCGGCCAACAACGCCCTCCTTTGGGGTTCGCGCGGCACCGGGAAGTCGTCGCTGGTCAAGGCCCTGCTGAACGAATACGCCCCCGAGGGGCTGCGCGTGATCCAGGTCGAGAAGGAAGACCTGATCTACCTCTCCGAGATCTTCAGCGCGGTGGAGAACGAGCCCTACCGCTTCATCCTCCTTTGCGACGATCTCACCTTCGAGGTGGGGGAGCTCAGCTACAAGATGTTGAAGAGCGCGCTGGACGGCTCCGTCTACTCGGCTCCGGAGAACGTGCTGATCTACGTCACCTCCAACCGCAGGCACCTGCTCCCCGAGTACGAGAGCGACCTGATCGGCGGCAAGTTCGTGAACGGCGAGCTGCAGCAGAGCGAGGCGATGGAAGAGAAGGTCTCGCTCTCCGACCGCTTCGGCCTCTGGGTTGCCTTCCACGTATTCAACCAGGACCGTTACCTCGATGCCGTCCGCCTCTGCGTGGAGCGCGAGGCGAAGCATCGCAACATCACCATTGCCTGGAGCAAGGATCTGGAACTGGACGCCATCCAGTGGTCCCACGACAAGACCAAGCGCTGCGGCCGCACCGCTTTCCAGTTCTCCAAGAACTGGGTCGGGCGTTACCTGCTGAATCAGCCGGAAGCCTGAGGGGGCCCGCAAAAAGAGCGACCCGCTCCACATACCTGAATACGGCAAAAGAACCGGCGCGCATCCATCGATGTGCGCCGGTTTTTGCTTTCAAGAGGGGGAGGAAGGGAGCGCCACCCGCGAAAACCTCGTAAAACCGGTGCCGTCGACAGCAAACCCGGCGCTCTCTGCTAAACTTGACTGCTTTCCGCCACAATGGCGCAGGTTTTTCCGGCTCTCCCAGTGCAGGAAACCAACTTCGCATTCCCCGCCCGGGCGGTGGAGTTAACATGTCGGTTCGGCTCAGGAATTACCCTTGACATCTCGCGCCCCAGCCTATATATAATAATTCGAATATATATCAAGCTGAAGAACAGACTGCCCGAAAGGAGGCTGCCGGGTGAACCATAAGAAGATACCGCTGATCGCAATGCTCCTTTTTTCCCTGTCGGCACCGGCCTTCGGGGAGGTGGTGACGTTGCGCGAGGCGGTCAACCGCGCCCTTGAGAGCAACAACCTGCTGAAGGCGGCGGCCCTGGAGCAAGGTGCCGCGGAGCAGGATGTCGCAGTGAGCCGGAGCCGGTACCTCCCCCGCGTGTTCCTGGAGAGCGGCGCCGCCCTCTCCGATACTCCCTCCACCGTGTTCATGATGAAGCTGGACGAGGCTCGCATAGACCCTGCCGGCGACTTCGCCGCCGACACGCTCAACAACCCCTCCCCCCGGGCGGACTTCAGGAGCGCATTGTCCCTGGAGCAACCCCTGCTCGACTTCAGCATAGGGACCGGCGTCGAGTTGGCGGGGAAGCACGCCGAGGCCTTGGAGCTCTCGCTCCAGGGAAGGAGGGAGGAGGTGGCCTTCAGGGTCTACCTTGCCTATCTCGCCGTCCGCAGGGCCCATGCCTTCCGCGACATAGCGGACCAGGCGCTGGCAAGCGCCAAGGAACACGATCGCCTGGCGGCGCTCAGGGAGAGGGACGGGATCGGGCTGAAGTCGGACCGCCTGCGCACCGCCACCTCGCTCGCCGAGGGGGAGCAGCGGCTCTTGTCGGCGAGTAACGACCTCCTGCTGGCGCGCATGAGGCTCAGCCTGGTGGCCGGGGGGGCGCAGGGGGAGACGCTCGACATCGGCGAGCTCCCAAGGCTCGAGGAGCCGAGCCAGGCAAAGGTGGGGCTCATCGAGCTGGCGAAGCAGAGCCGGCCAGATCTCAAGGTGGCCGAGAATGCCGTGCAAAGGGGCGAACTTGCGCTAAAGCAGGCGCGGGAAGCCTACCTCCCGACGCTGTACGCCAGGGGCGCCTACCAGATGAACGACCGCGACCTGCCGCTTGGCAGGGACAAGGATTCCTGGAGCCTCGGGTTGAACCTGCGCTGGGAGCTTTTCGACGGCGCCAGGCGCTCCCATGAGAAGGAGAAGGCCGAGCTGGCCAGGAAGGGGGCGGCAGCCCTCCTGGAGAACGAGCGCAGGGAAGTGGCGTTCCAGGTGACCGAGAGCGTGCTCAGGCGCGAGGAGGCGGGGCTGCGGTTGGAAAGCGCCCGCGCGGCGGCCAGGGATGCGGAAGAGGTGATGCGCCTGGTCGGGCTCCGCTTCGCCAACGGCCTCTCGCCGCTTGTGGAACTGATGGACGCCGAAGCGGCGCTGAACAGGGCGCGGGCGAACCTGGTCGAGGTGGAGAACGGCTTCCTCGCCTCAACCGGCGAGGTTTACTACAGGTCGGGTGTGTTTCTTAGGGAGGTGATGCGATGAGAGGTTACCGGGCGGCGGCGACGGCCCTCATGATAGCGGCGTTTCTTGGCTGCGGCAAAAAGGAAGAGCATGCGGCGCAGGGCGCGCCGGTGGTGGTGCAGGGTGCGCAGGTCACTAAGGTGGCGGCGGAGCAGCTCCCGGAGGTCCGGGAGGCGGTGGGTACGGTGCGGGCGCGCGCCACGGCCGTCATCTCGGCCCGCATCGCCGGCAGCGTGAACGGCGTCCATGTGAAGGAGGGGGACCGGGTCGGCCGGGGGAGGCTTCTGGTGGTAATCGAGGCGGTGGAAAGCGGCGCCGCAGCGGCGGGGGCGGCGTCGGGCGTCGAGGAGGCGAGCCGCGCCCTCTCGGAGGCGCAGGCACGCAAGAGGCTCGCCGAGGTCACCTTCGAGCGTTACAGCAGGCTTTTCGCGGAGCAGGCGGTCACCCGCCAGGAGTTCGACACCAGGAAGACGGAGCAGGAGGTGGCGTCCCAGGGTGTCGCCCGCGCCGAGGCGCGGCTTTCCCAGGCGCGCCAGGGCGCCAGGGCCGCCGGTGCCGTGGCGGGGTACGGCAAGGTGACCGCCCCCATCTCAGGGGTGGTGGTCGCCAAGCAGGTGGAGGCGGGGCAGACGGTTTTCCCCGGCACGCCGCTCATGACGGTGGAGGGGGACCAAGGTTTCCGTCTCGAGGTGGCGGCCCCCGAGGGGCTCCTCGGAAAGGTGAGGGTCGGGGACCAGGTGGACCTCTCGGTCGACGGGGCGCCGGCAACCGGAAAGGTCTCCGAGCTGGTCCCCGTGGTCGATCCGGGGAGCCGCACCTTCACCGTCAAGATCGACCTTCCTTCCGGGGGGCTTCGCTCCGGGAGTTACGGGAAGGCGTTTTTCAGGGTCGGCTCCAGGCAGGGGGTCGCGGTACCCGCCGCGGCCGTGGTGCAGCGCGGGTCGCTCACCTCGGTCTGGGCCGTCTCCCCCGAGGGGATCGCCAGGCTCAGGCTGGTCAGACTGGGGAGGCGCGTGGACGGCAGGGTTGAGGTGCTCTCCGGCCTCAGCGTCGGCGAGCAGGTGGTCAGCGCCGGTATGGAGCGGGTGACAGACGGCGCCAGGGTGCAGTGATGGGAGCATCGATGAACAACCTAGGCTTCGCGGGGAAGATCGCCCGCGCCTTCATAGATTCCAAGCTGACGCCGCTTATCGTGGCGGCGTCGCTTCTGATCGGGCTCTACTCGATCTTCGCCACGCCGCGCGAGGAGGAGCCGCAGATCATGGTCCCGATGGTGGATATCTACCTCCCCATGCCCGGCTCCACCCCGAAGGAGGTGGAGGAGCGGGTGGTGACCCTCCTGGAGAAGAAGATCTGGGAGATCAACGGGGTGGAATACCTCTACTCGGCCAGCCGCTCGGGCATGGGGATCATCACGGTCCGCTTCCTGGTGGGCGAGGACATGGAGGATTCGCTCGTCAAGCTGTACAACAAGGTGATGAGCAACCGAAGCCTCCTCCCTGCCGGCTCGGGGGAGCCGCTGGTGGTCGCCAAATCCATCGACGACGTCCCCATCCTCTCCCTCACGCTCTGGTCGGAGCGTTACGACCATCACGCCCTGAGACGGGTGGCCCGCGAGCTGTGCGACGATCTGCAGAAGGTGGAAAATGTCGCCAACTCGGAGATCAAGGGGGGGCTTGCCCGGGAGCTCAAGGTGAGCCTCGACGCGGCGAAGCTTTCCTCCTACGGCCTCACGCCGGTCCAGGTCATGGGGGCCCTGGAGAAGGGGAACGTCTCCCAGCGCGCCGGTTCGCTCTCCTCCGGCAACCGCGAATACCACCTGGAGGCGGGGGGGTTCATCACGGATGCGGCAGGGGCGGGAAGGCTCGTGGTGAGCGTGAAGGACGGCGGCCCGGTCTACCTCTCCGATGTCGCCACGGTGAGCGACGGCGTCCAGGAGGCGAAGGACTACGTCTTCTTCGGGCTCGGACCGGCAGCGGCAGACAAGGGGCTCCGGGGCGGCGCTGCCGACTACCCCGCGGTCACCATCGCCATAGCCAAGAGAAAGGGGGCCAACGCCACCTGGGTGGCAGAGGATCTCCTGAAGCGGGTGGAGTTCCAGAAGGGGAAGATCATCCCCTCCGAGATGCAGGTGACGGTCACCAGGAACTACGGGGAGACGGCCAAGGAAAAGAACGACGAACTCCTGTACCACATGTTCCTGGCGGCCCTCTCGGTCACCATCCTGATCGCGCTGTTCATGGGATGGCGCGCGGGCGCGGTCGCGGCCGTCGCCATACCGGTGACGCTCGCGCTCACCATGTTCATCTTCAACAGGATCGGCTACACGCTGAACAGGATCACCCTGTTCGCACTGATCTTTTCCATAGGGATACTGGTGGACGATGCCATCGTGGTGGTCGAGAACATCCACCGCTACTTCACCACCACGAAATTCAGGCCCCTGGAGGCGGCGGTCCGGGCGGTGGACGAGATCGGCAACCCGACCATGCTTGCCACGCTTGCCGTCATCGCCTCCATCCTCCCCATGGGGTTCGTGGGGGGGCTCATGGGGCCGTACATGCGCCCGATCCCGGTGGGCGCCTCGATGGCGATGATCTTCTCGCTCCTGATAGCGCTCACCGTCACCCCCTATTTCGCCTACCGCTTCATGAAGGGGGAATCGCATTACGGCACCGAGGCGCCTCCGGAAGAGAGCAAGATGACCGACTTCTACCGGCGCATCATGGGGACCCTCCTGCACAACAAGCCGGTGCGCTACGGTTTCCTGGCGCTCGTGGTGCTCCTCCTCCTGGTCTCCTGCTCGCTGATCTACTTCAGGGCGGTGACGGTGAAGATGCTCCCCTTCGACAATAAAAGCGAGCTGCAGCTGATCGTCGACGCGCCGGACGGGACCACGCTCGAGGAGAACGCGCGCATGGTCTCGGAGCTGGGGGACGCCCTCAGGAAGGTCCCGGAGGTGACGGATTTCCAGAGCTACGTCGGTGTCTCCTCCCCCTTCAACTTCAACGGCCTGGTGCGCCACTATTACCTGAGGAAGGGGGCGGGTGTGGCCGAGATCCAGGTGAACCTGGTGGGGAAGGAGGCTCGCAAAGGGCAGTCGCACGACATAGCCAAGAGGATCCGCCCCGCGCTGAAGGCGATCGCGGACCGCCACGGCGCGCGGCTCAAGGTGGCCGAGATCCCGCCGGGGCCGCCGGTGCTCTCCACCCTGGTGGCGGAGGTGTACGGACCGGACCAGGAAAGCCGGGTGGCGATCGCCAGGAAGGTGAGGGACATCTTCAGGGGGACCCCGGGCGTGGTCGACGTCGACTGGTACCAGGAGGACGACCAGCCGACGCTCCGCTTCGAGGTGGACCGCGAGAAGGCGGCGCTCTCCGGAGTAGACGCCGGCCAGGTGGTGCAGACCCTGAAGATGGCCGTGGGGGGGACCGACGTGGGGCTCATGCACGTCCCCGAGGAGAAGGAGCCGGTCCACATCAACCTCCGCCTCCCGGTCGACTCCAGGAGCGACGTCTCCTCGCTTTCCTCCATATACCTGGCGGGGGGGAAGGGGAACGTGCCGCTTAGCGAACTGGTCCGGGTGGTGGAGGGGGTCGAGGAAAAGTCCCTCTACCGAAAGAACATGAAGAGCGTGGTCTACGTCATCGGCGACGTCGCGGGGGTGATCGAGGCGCCGGTCTACGCGATCCTCAAGATGCAGAAGGAGATCGACAAGATCGAGCTCCCGGGGGGATACCGCATCGAGCAGCGCGCCGCGACCCAGCCCTGGAGCGAGGAGCGCCCCGGCATCAAGTGGGACGGCGAGTGGCACATCACCTACGAGGTGTTCCGCGACCTGGGGGCAGCCTTCGCCGCCGTCATGGTCCTCATCTACGTGCTGGTGGTCGCCTGGTTCAGGGACTTCACCACCCCGCTGGTGATCATGGCCCCCATCCCGCTCACCCTGATCGGCATCCTGCCGGGGCACGCGCTCATGGGGGCCTTCTTCACCGCGACCTCCATGATAGGGTTCATCGCGCTTGCCGGGATCATCGTCAGGAACTCCATCATCCTGATAGACTTCGCCGAGCTGAGGCGGCGCGAGGGGATGGCGCTGGACGAGGCGATCATCGATGCGGGTGCGGTACGGTTCCGCCCCATGCTCCTGACCGCAGCGGCGGTGGTGGTGGGGAGTTTCGTGATACTGTTCGACCCGATCTTCCAGGGGCTGGCGCTCGCCATGATGTGCGGCGAGATCGCCTCCACCACCCTCTCCAGGATCACCATCCCGATCCTCTACTTCATGGTGGAGTCGTGGAAGGAGAAGAGGATGAAAAGCAGATAAAGATAAAGATAAAGATAGAGGCAAAGTTAAACTGCAGACAGATAGGGGGTAAGGGTTGCTTAATCTTAATCTTTGTCTCTGTCTGATCTGCCTTCAAGGAGGCTCGATGTTCCGGGCAAGAAATCATGTCGTGGAAAAGGAATATGAATCGGTGGCGGGAAAGGTGGCAACGGATGCGGAAGGGCGCTACCGCTCGGGCAAGATGCACTGTGCCGAGGCGGTGCTCTGGGCTGTGAAGCAGGAGTTCGCCCCCCGCCTGGAGGACCGGGTCGTCCATCTGGCGGCCGGCTTCGGTGCGGGCTCCGGATCCGGCTGCATCTGCGGGGCGGTCTGCGGCGGGACCATGGCGTTCGGGCTGGTGCTGGAAGACGACAGGAAGGGGGCTTCCGCGCTGACCCGCGAACTGCACCGCTGGTTCAAGAGCGAGTACGGCGCCACCTGCTGCAAGGTGCTCTCCGCCAACGGGAAAAGCGGCTGCCTCGCGCTCACCGCCAACGTGGCGGGGAGGGTGGCGCAACTGCTTTTGGAAAAAAAGTGACCAAACCTACCAAGACAGGAGCGCCTCCATGTACATCGACAGAGTTTTGAGACTGATCGCGGGGACCTTCACCCTGCTCTCCCTGGTCCTGGCCCACTACCTTGACCCCAGGTGGCTCTGGTTCACCGCCTTCATCGGGCTGAACCTGCTGCAGTCCGGCTTCACCAACTGGTGCCCGATGATGGCCGTTTTGGACAGGCTGGGCGTCCCAAGGCTCCCCCCGCAGAGGCGCGGCAAATGAGCTGCCGGATCAGGATACTGTGCGAGAACAGCGCCGGCTCGATCTCCGGGACCCTGGGGGAGCATGGCTTCGCCGCCCTTTTGCAAAAGGGGGATCGCTCGCTTTTGTTTGACACCGGCGGCGGGCATACCTTGCTGCACAACGCCCAGCGCATGAACATCGACCTGAGGAGCGTGGAGCAGGTGGTGTTGTCGCACGGGCACTACGACCACGCAGGGGGGCTCTGGCCGCTCCTGCAGAGCACGGGACCAAAGCGGGTCCTGGCCCATCCGGGGATCTTCACCCGGCGCTACGTGCTCAGGGAAGGGGAGGCGCGCTCGGTCGGCATACCGTACTCGGAGGAGTTCCTGGCCGGGATGGGTGCGAGCTTTTGCTACAGCGATGCCTTTCGCGAGGTGATGCCCGGGGTCTTCCTGACCGGGGAGGTGCCGCGGCTGACCGGATTCGAGGAGGGGGACGCGGGGCTTTGCTGCGACCTTGCCGGCTGCCACAGGGACCATGTCCCGGACGACCAGTCCCTGGTCATCGTCACGGCGAAGGGGCTGTTGCTCCTGCTTGGCTGCTGCCATGCCGGCCTTGTGAACACGCTGGAGCTCGCCCGGGAGAAGACCGGCGTGGCGCAGGTGTACGGGGTCGTAGGCGGCTGCCACCTCGCCTTTTCCTCCCAGGTGCAGATCGACGCCACCGTGAAGGCGCTGAAGCAGTACGGGGTGAAAAAGATCTGCGCCGGCCACTGCACGGGTTTTCATGCTGCGGCGCGTCTGGCCGCTGAATTCCCTGGCGGATTCAAACCGATGCAGGTAGGATATCTGCTGGAAGTGGAATAACCATATATATGCAGAGGTGGTTTTTTATGAAATCGATCGCGCTCCTTGTTTCCGTTGTCCTGCTGACAGTCTCGCTCGCCTTCGCCGCGGGGCCGGCCAACATCACCTCCAACCAGGCCCGTTCGCTGATGGCGAAAAAAGACAGGCTCGTGCTACTGGACGTCCGCACCCCGGAGGAGTACCGGCAGGCGCACCTGAAGGGTTCCCTGTTGATACCGCTTGGCGACCTCACCAGGCGGGTGCAGGAAATACCGCGCGACAGGCCGGTCCTGGTTTACTGCGCCGTCGGCGCCCGTTCCGTCTCCGCAGCCGGCTTCCTCGCCTCCAAGGGGTACCGCGAGGTCTACAACATGTCCGACGGTCTCGTCGGCTGGTACAGAAACGGCCTGCCGCTGCAGATGGGGTCGCGCTGATTTCCTCCCGTCCTCCTCAGGGCCGCCCGGTGCCTTACGGGCGGCCTCTCCGCATCACCCCCCATCCCGTCGCCAGCCGCTTCCGTTGTC
>Ga0209317_1000436_pt1 | contig 50855 bp, 43 predicted proteins | sample RifGroB2_FD_183994 | JGI IMG/M metagenome (GOLD analysis project Ga0209317, IMG submission 183994) | Soil microbial communities from Rifle, Colorado, USA - Groundwater B2 (SPAdes) (version 2) | ecosystem: Environmental > Terrestrial > Soil > Unclassified | place: Rifle, Colorado | collected... | reverse complement strand
GGGCACGGTCGTGGTCAACAGTCACCAGGTGAAGGGGCTGGAATTTACCAACGTGGTGCTCTGGAACCCGGGGGAGAGCGATTACCGGCAAAACGAGCTGGACCGAAACCTGCTCTACGTCGCCATTACCCGGGCCTGCAAGCGGATAGACATCGTGCACTGGAGCCCGCTGGCCAAGGCGTTGAGGGGGCAGGAGCAATCCTGATCCCCAGACCGCCGATCTTTGATCGTTCCCACGCTCCAGCGTTTCATCGTTCCCACGCTCCAGCGTGGGAACGTGGCTTTTGACGCTCCCGCGCCCTTCACCGCCCGCCCTTCTCAAGCGTCATCCCGGTCGACCAGCGCGCGGAGCTCGTCTATGAAGCCGGTCTGACCCTTCAGTATCTTTTCCCTGGCAAGCTCCGCCTCGAACCAGCCTCCCCGGTCCGCCTCGGGGAACTCCGCCCGTTTCCCCGATTTGGGAGGCCACTCCAGGGAAAAGGTGTTGCTCTTGAGCGCGCCGGGATCGCAATCCCCCCGGAAGGCCCAGGCCCTGATCCTCTTGCCGCCCGCCTGCCTGATCGGGGGGAGTTCCCTGAATTCGCCGACCGCCTCGAACCCGGTCTCCTCGAAAAACTCCCGCCTCGCCGCCTCAAGAGGATCCTCTTCGTCCAGGTACTCCCCCTTGGGAATGGACCAGGCCCCCAGGTCCTTTTTGGCCCAGAAGGGCCCCCCGGGGTGCACCAGGAAGATCTCCAGGCGCTTTTCCCTGACGCGAAACATGATCAGACCCGCGCTTTGTCTTGCCATGCCTCAGAGCGCCCGGCCGCGCGGCAGTTGCCACCCCTTGAGTATCGCGGCGCCCCTGATGGCTATCACGACGAGCGCGGAAATCGTGAGGTTCACGGAGGAGGGGACTCCGGCGTGGTGCAGGAAATAGAAGAGGGCGCCGCCGACCACGCAGGCGGAGGCATAGATCTCGCGCTGCAGGATCAGCGGGATCCGGTTGCTGAGGATATCCCGGACCAGTCCGCCGCAGGTGGCGGTCATCACCCCCATGATGACCGCTCCCATGAACCCGAGGTTGAAGCTAAGCGCCTTGGAGGTGCCGATCACGAGAAAGGTGCCGAGGCCGAGGGCGTCCAGGAGCAGCATGGCCCGGTTCATCCTCTCGAAGCTGCGCGGAGTGAGGAAAACGATGACGGAGACCGCCAGCGCCAGGTAGAGGTAGATTTCGTTCTTGAAGCAGAACGGGGGGGTGTCGTTCAAGAGGACGTCCCGCATGACGCCCCCGCCTGTTGCGGTGACGATGCCGAGCACGATGACCCCCAACAGGTCCATGCCGCGGCGCACGCCGGCAAGCGCCCCCGAGGCCGCGAAGGCGACCGTGCCGAGCAGGTCGAGCGCATAGATGATTTCCGTTTGATTGTTCATGCTGGTCGGATGTTCCTGTCTTCTGATATGGATAACGCTGCGAGAAGGTCTCACCCCCCGCCCTCTGGTGAGGGGCAGGGGTGAGGGGGGCGCCCTGGGCTACGACCCCTTGATGCTACGATCGCGGCAGGAATGCCTCGCCAACAGGTGGGGCATTCGCGGTTGGGCGCCTATGGGGGGTGGTCGGGGACCTGCGTGCCGCTACTCCTCCAAATCGTCATGGTCGTGGTTTTGTCCCGGCATCTGGTAGTCCTCGACGTCGTGCCAGAAACGCTGCTGCAGCTCTTTCATGAGCGGATCGATGCTCTTTCGGTTCGAGGCGCTGATCGTTATGGCGGAGAGCTTTCGGGTCAACTGGCGCACCTTCATGAAGGCCAGCGGATCGCTCTTCTTGAGGTCGGGAAGCAGGTCCGCCTTGTTGAAAACGAGCAGCCTCGGCTTTTGCGCCAGCTCCAGTTCCGCCAGGATCATATCCACCTCGCCGATCTGCTCCTCGAAGCGGGGGTTGCCGCAGTCAACCAGGTGGATCAGCAGGTCTGCGTCCTTCAATTCCTCCAGGGTCGCCTTGAACGCGCCCATGAGCGACTTGGGAAGGCTGCGGATGAACCCGACCGTGTCGGTGATGATAACCTCGCGGTCCATCGGGAAACGAAGGCGGCGCGAAGAGGTGTCGAGCGTGGCGAAGAGCAGGTCCTCGGTGAAGACCTCGCTCTTCGTGAGCGTGTTCAAGAGGGTGGACTTTCCGGCATTGGTGTAGCCGACTATGGAGATGATAGGGATCCCCGCCTTCACCCTTTTCTGACGCCGCTGGTAGCGGCCGCTGGATAGCTCCTTCAGTTCCCGTTCCAGGTGGGCGATGCGGTCCCTGATGCGCCTGCGGTCGATCTCCAGCTTGGTTTCCCCGGGGCCGCGCCCGCCGATGCCGCCCATGAGGCGCGACATCTGCACCCCCCGTCCGGAAAGCCTGGGCAGCAGGTATTTCAGCTGTGCCAGTTCCACCTGCACCTTGCCGTCCTGGGTGGTCGCGCGCCGGGCGAAGATGTCGAGGATCAGCTGGCTGCGGTCGATCACCTTGAGCTCGGTCAGCTCCGATATGGAGCGCACCTGGGTCGGGGAGAGTTCCTGGTCGAAGACGAGCATGGTGGCGCCGAACTGGAGCGCCTTGATCAGCACCTCGCGGATCTTTCCCTCGCCCAGCAGATAGCGCGGGTTGAATTCCTTGGGGCGCTGAATGACGGTGTCGAGTACCCCGACCCCGGCGGTCCTCGCCAGTTCCTTCAACTCCTCGATGGAATCGAGGGCTTCCTCCAGGGGGCTTTTGGTGACCGAGATGAGGATGCCGCGCTCCTCTCCGGTGGCGACGAGCGTTCCCTGCTTCAACCCGCGTTCCAGGGTGTGTTCCAGCGTCTCGATGAAGGCGCGGAAATCGAGGTCGAAGCGGGCGAACGGGATCGATGGTTCAACAAGGTAGGGGAGGGCGTTCGCCTCGGGCGCTACCAGCGCCGCGGTCTGGATGGAGAAGCGGTCCGGATTCTGGGTAAGTTGCAGCGCGGCGACGGTGTCGAGCCGCAAAAGCGACAGGTCGGTCAGGTCGTCATCGGAGAGCGGTTCGCCCTTCAGGTGGGTGTGCACCAGGCGCAAGCCGCGCAAGAGCCTCTTGCCGAGCGGGTACTCGTCGAGCGTCGGGATCAGGAGCCCCCGCTCGTCGCCGACCACGACGTAGGCCACCTCACCGATACGGCTCACCAGGACGCCCAGCTGGCGCCGGATCTCAAGGGAGATATCCGCCAGTTCCCGGGCCAGTTCCATGGATATTACCTCGCCCGGCTTGACCCGGCGGCGGTAGAGCCTTTCCAGTCTTTTTACCTGGCTTGGTTTGAGTCCTGTCAGATTGCCGTGCGGTCCTTTAATGGCGGTCCTCCCTGGTTAAATGTAATGCTTCCCTACATGCCGATGATGTTGTAGCCGCTGTCCACGAAGTGAGTCTCGCCGGTCACCCCGCTGGAGAGCGGGCTTGCCAGGTAGAGCGCCGCGTTGGCCACTTCCTCCTGGCTGATGTTGCGCCTGAGCGGTGCCTTCACCGCCACGTGCCCGGCGATCTGGTTGAAGCCGCCAACTCCCGCCGAGGCGAGGGTTCTCAGGGGACCGGCGGAAATGGCGTTCACCCTGGTACCCTCCGGCCCCATCGATTCCGCAAGGTAGCGCACGCTCGCCTCAAGGGCGGCCTTCGCCACCCCCATTACGTTGTAGTTCGGGAACACCCTCTGCGAGCCGTAGTAGGTCATGGCGATGATGCTGCCGTTTCTCCCCTGCATGAGCGGGGCCGCCTCCTTCGCCAACGCCACCAGCGAGTAGGCGCTGATGTCGAGCGCCGTGGCGAAACCTTCACGGGTGGTATTCAGAAAAGATCCCTTCAGCTCTTCCTTGTTGGCGAAGGCTATGGAATGAACCAGGATGTCGAGCCCCCCCCAGGCCTTTTTCACCTGCGCGAACAGCGCGGACAGGTCGTCATCGCTTCTGACGTCGCAAGGGAGCACCAGGGTTGCGCCGATGCTCTCTCCCAACGGGATTACACGCTTCGCCACAGCCTCGCCCGCGTAGGCCAGCGCCACCTCGGCCCCCTCGCGGCGGTACGCCTCCGCCACGGCCCAGGCGATGCTTTTTTCGTTGGCTACGCCGAAGATGAGTGCTTTTTTCCCCTCAAGTAACCCCATGATTTCCCCCGTTATCGTGGCGCAAGATTAGAGGTTTCTACTTTGCGCCAGCGTATAGCGGGACATGATAATGAAAAAAGCTCCAATAGGCAAGCAATATGGGCGCTTCCCCTCGAAACGCCGCGCCCTTCAGCGGAACCGGCCGCGCGCAACAGGAAGGATGCGGGTTGTTCCCCCTTCTTATGCTTGCCTTGACGGGAATCGCGCGGGAATTAAAGGTGGGACTTTATGCATCAAAAGGGGGGAGAGGCTTCGTCGCCTCGTCCATGTCCACGTCCGCGACAAAAGCCTCCCGCGCCTGCAGGCTACGCTCGATGACCGCCATCCGTTTGTCCATCTCCTCAAGCATGAACACGATGCGATCCGTTCTCCCTTTGATGTTGAAGATCACGAAAGGGAGTATGAACCAGATCACCGTCAGGAAGAAGCCGATGATGGATAGCATCATCATGAAGCCGCCGAAGATTTCCATACCCCCTCCGTTCATGAAGCAGCCAGGTTGCTTTGGGTCTGTTCCAGCGCCCTTGCCAACTGGTCCGGGCAGGAGGTATCCCCCTGGCAGGCGATCCCCTTCAATCGGCTGATGGCCTCACTTACTGACATGCCGCGCACCAGGGCGGCCACAGCCTGCGTGTTGCCCGCGCAGCCGTCGATAAATTCGGTATCCATGATCACGCCGTCCTCGATCTCTATCTCGATCCGGGAGGCGCAACTTCCGGAGGTTTGGTAGCTAATCTTCATTTCTTTTGTATCTCCTTTAAAGTCGTGTTGTTCTGCAAGGGCGCGCGCCGGTGGCGCGGCAAATATCCTGTCCGTGCCGGTCTCCAGTGAGTCGGAGGCGGCTCGAAAGCATCCGTCTTTCCTGGCGCGGTACCCGCCCCGGGCCATATATCCTCAAATCGGGGGAAAAGTCAATCGGGGAGAGTCAGCGCCTGGGCCATGGTGAGCCGCTCCGGACCAGGAAACGCCCGCAGGTACAGAGCGTTGATCGCGGCCAGCATCGTGTTCAGGCGCTCAAGGTCGATAACGGCGTTGCCGGGTATGCTGGGGAGGTCCTGGAAGTTCTCCGGGCAGAAATCGATGCAGTCGGCGCCATCCCTTTTTAGCAGAAGCGGCAGCCCATGGGTGCGGCAGATAATCGGGCGCGCCTGGTAGAGCAGGCAGAGCCCTTCGTGGAGCAGCGGACAGGGGTCCCCCGGGAGGGCGGACTCCGCCGTCCGCCGGACCAGTGCCGCGTCCTCTTTCGCCAGTCCGGACAGCGCCTGCCTGACGGTTGCCGCCTCGACCGCGAAAATCGAGAGGTGCCGACAGCAGGCATCGCATCCGGCGCGGCAGGAGATCTGAGCGGCGAAGCTCTCCGCGGTCCGGCAGCAAAGCTCGTCGACTCGGCTTACCAGGGCGAGATAGTTTTCCAGACCCGGCATCTTCAGTCGGTACCGCGCAGGTTCTTGCTGAAATCTTCCATCAATTGTTTGTTCAGGTAGAAGTAGGGCTTTTCGATGGTGCCGCTAAAACCGAAGGTATGGAAGTTCATCATGACGGGGTCGTCGGTTCGGCCGCTGGATACGTAACCCTTGGCGCCGGGGTCGATTTCCAGCAGACGTTTCATCGCCTCCTGTCCGCCCATCCCGCCCGGGATGTTCAGATCAAGTATCACGGCGGCAAAGGGCGCGCCTGCCTGATGTCGTTCCCGGTACAGCTCAACCGCCTGGGAACCGTCATTGGCGAATTCCACTTCGAAACCGTACCTCTTCAGGGTCTCGCCGGCGACGAAACGAACCATCTCGTCGTCGTCCATGACAAGGACCTTTGCAACTGCATGCGGATTCTCGTTTAGCATAAGAAGTTACCCTAGTTACACGGTTGTTAAGCTGTAAGGGACGTGATATTAATCTATAGCCGGTAAGATCGTTACTGGCAAGCGACTTTTTTCATGTGAGGCCGAATTCGCGAAGGAGAGGTCAAATGGCCAAGGTGAAGCTGCCGGTTACGGCCGCCATCAGAGTGCTCCGGCAGGCAGGGGTAACTTTTTGCGGGCGCCCGTACCACTACGAAGAGAAAGGGGGGACCGCTGTGTCGGCGCGGGAACTCGGCGTGGACGAGCAAAGCGTCATAAAGACGCTGATCATGGAAGACGAGCGCAAGGCCCCGCTGGTGGTCCTCATGCACGGCAACCTGCAGGTTTCCACCAAGGAGCTGGCCCGCGCCATAGGCGCCAAGACGGTCTCTCCCTGCTCCCCCGAGTCCGCCCAGCGCCACTCGGGCTATCTGGTGGGGGGCACCTCCCCGTTTGGCACCAAGAAGCGGATGCCGGTTTACCTGGAGGAGACCGTACTTGCGCTCCCTTTGATCTACATTAACGGCGGCAGCCGCGGTTTCCTGGTATCCATGACGCCGGACGAACTGGTGAGGGTCCTGAAACCGGCGCTGGTCAAGGTGGGAATTTAGGGGGGTAGGAGATGGAGCTTTCCGGTCGGTTTCAGCAGGCGGCGCAGGTGCTTGGCGAGGCCAAGGCGCTGGTGGTGACGGCGGGCGCCGGCATGGGGGTCGATTCCGGGCTTCCGGACTTTCGCGGCGACAGTGGTTTCTGGCGAGCCTATCCGTTGTACCAGAGGCTCGGCATCAGTTTCGTGGACGCCGCCAACCCGGAGCATTTCGAGCAGGACCCCGCTTTTGGTTGGGGGTTTTACGGGCATCGCACCAACCTGTACCGCGCCACCATCCCGCACCCCGGGTTCGGACTGCTGCTCGACTGGATAGGGCGCTACCATCTCGATTCCTTCGTGGCGACCTCCAACGTGGACGGCCAGTTTCAAAAAGCGGGATTTCCCGAGGGGGAGATCCTGGAGTTTCACGGCTCCATCCACCATCTGCAGTGCACGAGGCCGTGCTCGAGCCGGATCTGGGATAACCGCGAGCTGTTTCGCATCGACGAGGAGAGCATGAGGGCGGATCATGTTCCGCTTTGTCCCCGTTGCGGCGCGGCGGCGCGGCCCAACATCCTCATGTTCGGCGATTACGGCTGGATCGGAGACCGGACCGCGCGCCAGCAGGAGCGCTTCAGGCAGTTCCTGGCGCGTCAAGGCGGCGGGAACATCGTCGTCATCGAATTGGGCGCAGGCACCGCCATACCCACGGTGCGGGCCGCCAGCGAGCGGATAGGCGCCTTGTCGGGGGCGCGGGTGGTCAGGATCAACCCCAGGGAGCCGGAGATCTCCTCCCCGCACATCTCCCTTCCCTGCGGCGCACTGGAGGGGCTGCAAGGCATTGAGAAACAGATTAAGACTAAGATTAAGATTTAGAAAAACCTTCTCAACCTCAACGTGACTGTACCCCGCTCCCATACGGAGTCCCCCTCCACCAGCGGGAGGAGGTTAGGGGGCACCGCCTTCGGCCACGGGAGCGCTCAGTTGATCCTTAACTGTAACGGCAGTGCCGCTTGATAGTCCCTCCCTGGGGACCGTTTTTTTCTTCAGAGAAACCCCTTGCCTTTTAAACCCCTTGTTGCTAATATGCTCATTTTTTAGGCAGATATCGGATGGACAATCTATGCAAAAGACGGTGGCCATCGGCTCCCTTTTACTGAAAAATCGCGTATTTCTGGCACCCATGGCCGGTATCACCAACCTGCCGATGCGGCTCATGGCTCGCGACCAGGGGGCTTCCCTCACCTTCACGGAAATGGTGAGCGTGAACGGCCTGACGCGGGAAGGGCGCAAGAGCTTCGACCTGCTGAAGAGCCATCCCGCCGACCGTCCCGTCGGAATGCAGCTCTTTGGCGACGATGCGGACATGCTCGCCGAGGCCGCCAGGCTGGTCGAGGAGTACGGCGAACTGATCGACATAAACATGGGTTGCCCGGTGCGCAAGGTGGTCGGGACCGGCGCCGGGAGCGCGCTCCTCAAGGAGCCTCTCAAGGTCGCCCGCATCATCAGGAGCGTCAGGAGCGCGACCCGGCTCCCTTTTACCGTGAAGATTCGCACCGGCTGGGTCTGCGGCGACGACTCCTTCCTGGAGATCGGCCGGATCGCCCAGGAGGAGGGTTGCGACGCGGTGACCCTGCATCCTAGAAGCCGCTCCCAGATGTTCGAGGGAAAGGCCAACTGGTCCAAGATCGCCGAGCTGAAAAGCGTACTGGACATCCCCGTGATCGGGAGCGGCGACCTGTTCGGCGCGGCCGATGTCGCCGCCATGCTGCAGGAGACCGGGTGCGATGCTGTGATGATCGCTCGCGGCGCCATGGGAAACCCCTGGATCTTCCGGGAGTCGCTGTCGCTTCTGGCAGGTGAAACGCCTGTCGCGCCCAGTGCCGGGGAGCGTTTTGCGGCGGCCCGCAGGCACCACGAGCTGTTCAGCGAGCTTGAAGGGGACCGTGTGGCACTCATGGAGATGCGCAAGCACCTTTCCTGGTACTCGAAAGGCCTTCCGGGGGCGGCCCAGTTCCGGGCGGCGGTGAACCGTATCGAAGACGCCTCCGAGCTTGTCGGGGCGATGGAGGGGTTCTTTCATGACTGACCAGCTGGATAACTACTACGCAAACGTTGTCGACAGCGTCGGCGACGGCGTCATCGTCCTGGACAACACCGGAGCGGTCACGCTGGTCAACCCCGCTGCCGAGGAACTGGTCGGGTTCTCCCGGCGCCAGGCGATGGGAGGACTGTTCAACGAGATATTCAAGGGGGAAGGCCCGCTAAACGACATGATCGCCAAGACCGTCGCCACCGGGATGTCCGTCTCCGATCATGAAAATATAGTTTTGAAACGGGGCGGGAAACTGACCCCGGTGGACGCCAGCACCTCGCCCTTGTTAAGTTCCAGAGGTGAGCGGATCGGCACCATCGTGCTCCTCAGGGATCTCACCAACATCAGGGAGCTTGAGTGCGCGGTGCGTCAGGCGGATCGTCTCTCCTCCCTGGGCGCCCTCGCTGCGGGGCTTGCCCACGAGATCAAGAACCCGCTGGGGGGGATCAAGGGCGCGGCACAGCTTCTGGAGCGGGAGTTTCCCGATAACGAGGATCTGCGGGAGTACATCCGGGTCATGCTGAAGGAGGTGCAGCGGGTCAACGTGATAGTCGAGGAACTGCTGGCCCTCGCCTCGCCGGGGCGGCTGAAGCTTAGCAAGGTGAACCTGCACCGGGTGCTCTCCGACATCCTCCTTTTGCAAAAGAGCGCTTCCGACGGCCAGGAAATTTACCTGCAGCAGTACTTCGACCCGAGCATACCGCCCATACTGGCCGACGAGGCTCTACTGACGCAGCTTTTCCTGAACCTGATCAGGAACGCCATGGAGGCGGTCGGCAAGGGGGGAGTGGTGAAGGTCACCAGCCGGATCCTGGCCGACTACAGCATGACCCAGAAGGGGGAGCGGCGCGCCCGCATGGTCGCCATCGACGTCTCCGACAACGGTCCCGGCATGGCGGCCGACGTGCTGGAGAACATGTTCACGCCGTTTTTCACCACCAAATCGCAAGGGACCGGCCTTGGGCTTGCCATCTGCCAGAAGATCGTCTCCGAGCATCGGGGCATGATCCGTGTAGATTCCGGCCCCGACCGCGGCACCGTGTTCACCGTCATGATCCCCTTGATCCAGTGAAACGGTTCAACGTTCAAGGTTCAAGGTTCAAGGTTCAAGGTTCAAGGTTCAAGGTTCAAGGTTCAAGGTTCAAGGTTCAAGGTTCAAAGTTCAAAGTTCAAAGTTCAAAGTTCAAAGTTCAAAGTTCAAAGTCGTTGAAGGTTATGGGGTTAACGTAGAACTTTGAACGTAGAACTTTGAACTTGTCTCTCCCCCCCTCAGGAGTTTTTCATATGCCGATCAACAACATATTAGTCGCCGACGACGAAGAGAGCATGCGCTGGGTCCTTTCCAAGGCGCTGAGAAAAAAGGGTTTCAACGTGGAGCTCGCCCGCGACGGCGACGAGGCGCTCCGCCTTATCAGGCAAAACAGCTACGACTTGGCGCTTCTCGATATAAAGATGCCGGGAATTTCCGGGCTGGAACTCCTGGATCGCATCAAGGAGGAGCGCAGCGAGCTTTTCGTGGTGATCATGACCGCCGAGGCAAGCATGAAGAATGCGGTCGAGGCGATGAAGCGCGGCGCTTACGACTACCTGACCAAGCCCTTCGACCTGGGGGTCATAGACGCGGTGGTGGAAAAGGTGAGCCGGGCGCGCGAGATGACTTCGCAGGTCTCGCTCCTAAAGGAGGAACTGAAGGACCGCTACCAACTGGAGAAAACCATCATCGGGAACTCCCCGGCCATGAGGGAGATCTACAAGACCATCGGGAAAGTGGCGCCCAGCGACGTCACCGTACTGGTGCAGGGCGAATCGGGCACCGGCAAGGAACTGATCGCGCGCGCCATCCACTACAACTCCAAAAGGCTCGGCAAGCCCTTCATACCGCTCAACTGCGCGGCCATCCCGAAGGAACTCCTGGAAAGCGAGCTGTTTGGTTTTGAAAAGGGGGCCTTTACCGGGGCCACGGAGCGCAAGCTCGGCAAGTTCGAGCAGGCAAACGGAGGCACCATCTTCCTGGACGAGATAGGGGACATGCCCTTCGATCTGCAGGCGAAGATCCTCAGGGTGCTGCAGGAGCGCGAGATAACAAGAACCGGCGGCAACCAGAGCATTCTGGTCGACGTCAGGGTGGTGGCCGCGACCAACCAGGACCTGGAGGAGAGCGTCAAGAACAAGCTCTTCAGGGAGGACCTGTATTACCGGTTGAACGTCATTCCGATCCAACTTATCCCGCTGCGCGACAGGGGGGAGGACGTGCCGCTTCTGGTGCAATACTTCCTGGCCAAGATCTGCGCCGAGCTGGAGGCGCCTCTCAAACGTTGCTCCGCCGATGCCATGAAGCTCCTGACCGGTTACGCCTGGCCAGGAAACATCCGCGAGCTGGAAAACACCATAAAGAGGGCGGTCATCCTCTCGCCCGACCCGCTGCTGGTCGCCTCTGATTTCCCCGGGCTGAGGAGCAGGCAGGGCGACTGCAAGGGAGAGGAACTCTCCCTGGAGGGGATCGTCGACCTGAAGCTGCGCGGCTGTTTCAGCAACATGGAGCGGATGGAGAGTGGCGACGTCTATGCCATGGTATTGGAGCAGGTGGAGCGGCCGCTGATCCGGTTCGTGCTGGAGAAGACTCGCGGCAATCAGGTGCGGGCCGCCGACATCCTCGGCATCAACCGGAACACGCTCAGGAAGAAGATAACCGAGCTCGGCATAGAGCTGCAGAAAAACTAGAGAGGCAGATCCTGAGAGGCAGATTAAGATCAAGATTAAGAGGAACGCTAAAGTCACTGAGATAGCCATGTTGACTTTAGAAGATAGCTTTTAGTTGGGCATCCAACCTCCCCTGATCTCTCATGATCTTCTCTTAGTCTTAGTCTTAGTCTTAATCTTAATCTTAATCTTAATCTGGTTTCTCAACCTCAACCTGTATTTCCCGGGGGTCCCTGATGTCGCTTATGGAGAGATTTTTTCTGGAGAGAGGAAGTGCGCAACTTGTGGTGGTCGACGTTCAGGAGAAGCTTTGCCGCGCCATGGACCCCAAGGTGCTGGAGAAGCTGACCGGGAACATCTCCATTCTGATCGATGCCGCCGCTGAACTCGGGGTGCCGGCGCTCGCCACCGAGCAGTACGTGAAGGGGCTCGGCGAGACCCTGCCGGTCTTGAAGGAAAAACTGGCCGAGGCGAGTCTCGAGAAGATGACCTTCAGTTGCTGCGGCGGAGAGGGGTTTCTGGAGGCCCTGGAGCGTAGCGGACGCAAGCAGGTGATCCTGACCGGGATGGAGACGCATGTTTGCGTGCTGCAGACCGCCCTGGAGCTTTTGTCGCACGGTTACGTGGTGCATCTGGTGTGCGATGCGGTGATGAGCAGGCGCAAGCAGAATTGGGAAACGGCACTGAGGACGCTTACCGCGGCGGGTGCCGTGCCGACCACAACGGAGGCGGTGCTCTTTCAACTGCTGCGCGTGGCGGGAACCGAGGAGTTCAAGAAGCTCTCCAAACTGGTCAGGTAGGTTTTTTCATGCTTTCGAGGTAGCGGCCGATCTGTTGCGCCGCTTCCTCGGAGAGGGAGAGGAACTCGACCCCGAACCCTTCAGGGAGCGCCGGTTTTCGCCGGTCCTTGGACGTGTTCAGCCAGGCGACACGCCCCTTGGCCTGCACGATCGACCCGATCGGTTCGGGGAGCGCGAAGATCAGGTCGACTTGGGTCCCCTTTTCCACCTCGACGTCGGCGGCCAGATACAGGCCGTTTTGGCTCAGGTTGGCGGCGAACCCGGAGAGGGTGATGCCGAAGGCCCGGAACTTGACGTTGAAGCGGCAATTGGCTCTCATGTCGCGCCGGTCTATGGAGGGAAGCAGCTTGCGGGCCGTTTCGAGAAAAACCTGGCGATCCAGCGGCTTGGTGAGGAAATCGTCGCACCCGGCCTCCAGGCAGATCCGCCGGTCGGCGTCTTTTCCTTCCGAGGTGATCAGGACCACTGCGCTTGCCAACTGGGAGTCCCTCTTTATAGCCCTGCAGCACTCCGCGCCGTTCATGAGCGGCATGTGCAGGTCCATGAAGACGAGATCCGGGCGCTCGACCCGGCAGATCCTGAGCGCTTCCTCGCCGTCACGCGCGGTGAACACGTTCACCGCCGAGAGCTGCAGATAATCTTTCTCAAGTTCTATGAACATGCTCACGTCGTCTACGAGCAGTACCTTGCTTGCCACTTGCGCTCCCGTTAACCGATCATCGGGGAGCGGCATTCCTGCCGCTCCCGCGGGTCTCTCCTGGCCAGGCTGATGACCTGGCCCGATCCATCCTTGCCTTATTAATCCTTCTTTGCCAGCCTCTTGGCGATCACGTCGTGGTTCAGCCAGTAAAGCGGCGCCTGGGGCTCCCAGGAGGCGTCGAACATCAGCCTGCCCACCCCCTGGAAAACTCCCCTGGAGAGGACGGCGCAGACGATTTCCTTCTGGTCCGCGTTCATGCCGATCAACTCGGCGGAGCAGTTCAGCATGTATTCCTGCTGCTGCGGCGAATTGTGCTGCGGCCAGCTGGCGAAGTCGCGACTGCTGGTTACCAGCGGGGAGGAAAGGTAGCTGTTGGCGCACTCAAGCACCGTGTCCAGGGTCACCCCCTCGCGCAGGAGTCCCTGGCATTCGCGGGCTATCTCCTCCTCGCCTTCCGCCTTCAGGGAGGCGAGGAGCGGGTAGAGGGAGTTTTCCACCCCGAGAAAGAGCGCGCTGGAGTTGGTCTGGATCTCCGGGCAGTTGTAGACGGTCGCCTTGATGCCGTTGTTCCAGGCGGCGAGGGCGATGTCTTCCAGGCGGATCTTGGCCCACCCCTGCAGGTAGGGGGTGTAGGATTGCCAGGTGCTGACGCCGTTGATCAGCACTTCGCAGCCGTGGTAGCCGTACGCCGCGTAGCGGACCGAGAGTCGCTCCCTGAGTCCCGCCGTCGCCTCGATCAGATAGCCGAAGGTATCGGCGGTGACTTCGTTGAAGCTGGTGTCGCAAAGGCGCCCCATGTCGGAGTTCCAGAAGGCCTCGGATGAGAGGAAGCGGTCTCCCTGCCCCTTGAAGAGCTTATTGAGGATCGGCATGAAGACCCGGGCGCGCGGTATGCCGCCGGCCATGGTGTGCACGACGAGCAGGTTGCCGGTCGCCGGAAGCAGTTGTTCCACCTGTGCTACCACGGCGGCCAGGTTGGCGCGGAAGCGCTCGGTGCCGCGCTGCTTCGAGTACTCGATCTGCTCACGGTCCAGGGCGACGGTTGCCCAGTCGTCCGGCTTCACCCCCTTGAACCTGTCCACGGGGGATATGCCGTCGCTCCCTGGCTCCATGTCGAACCCGGCTTCCAGGGGGATGTTGATGATCTTTCCGCCCAGAGCCGCCTCGGCTGCGGCAAGTTCCTCGCCGGTCAGGGGGCGCAGGCTGCCGTCCGTGTCGCGTCTGCCGACGGTGCTGCCGATGACGGTCATTCCCTTGGCCTTCGCCTCGTCGACTATGCCGTTGGCGTAGCCGCGGCCGAACAGCTCGCCGCAAAGAAAAAGTACGTCCCCTTCCTTGTAACCTGCAGTCGCAGGGACCTCCCGCATTGCATTGTACCTATTCATCTAAATGCCCTCTCTGTTGTTGTTTTTAGTATTCCTCTCGGTGGCTCAGGTTCTCGAAGCGGGTATATTCGCCCCGGAAGGCGAGGTCGACGGTTCCGGTGGGGCCGCTCCTGTGCTTTCCGATGATGACCTCCGCCTTCCCCTTGAGATCCTCGTTGTCCTTCTCGTATACCTCGCCCCGGTACACGAACATGATGATGTCGGCATCCTGCTCGATGGCGCCCGACTCCCTCAGGTCGCTCATCATGGGGCGCTTGTCGGCGCGCTGCTCAAGTCCCCGGTTCAGCTGCGAAAGCGCGATCACCGGGATGCAAAGCTCCTTGGCGAGCGCCTTCAGCGACCTGGAGATCTCGGAGATCTCCTGCTGGCGCGACTCGGGGTTCGCGCTGCCGCGCATGAGCTGCAGGTAGTCGATCACGATGATGCCGATATCGTGCTCCGCCTTCAGGCGCCGCGCCTTGGAACGGAGCTCCATCACGGAGATGGAGGGGGTGTCGTCGATGAAGATCTTCGCGTCGTGCAACCCTCCCGCCGCCTTGGTCAGCTTGGGCCAGTCGTTCTCCAAAAGGTGCCCGGTGCGCAGCCGGCTCAGGTCGACCCTGGCGAGAGAACAAAGAAGCCTCTCCACCAACTGTTCCTTGGGCATCTCCAGCGAGAAGATGGCGGCGGGGTACTTTTTGTCCGCGTCTATGGCCGCGTACTGGGCGAGGTTCATGGCGAAGGTGGTCTTCCCCATGGCGGGCCGTCCGGCGATGATCACCAGATCGCCGCTGTGGAAGCCGGCGGTCAGTTTGTCGAGGTCGGTGTAGCCTGTGGGAACGCCGGTTACCGCTTCCTTCTTTTCGTAAAGAAGCTCGATGTTCTTGATGGTGTCTTTCAGGATGTCGCACACCTGGTAATAGGCGGGACGGATCTTGTTCTCCGAGATCTCGAAGATGACCTTTTGAGCCGCGTCCAGGAGCTCCTCTACGTCGATCTTGTCCTCGAACCCCTTGCTGACGATGTCGGTGGCGGCGGAGATCAGCTTCCTGGTGATCCACTTCTCCTTGACGATCTTGCAGTAGTAGGAGATGTTGGCGGCCATCGGCACGAAGTCGACCAGCGTGGCGAGATAGGCACCCCCTCCCACCTCCTCCAGTTCCCCTTTTTTCCGCAGGATGGTGGTCATGGTGATCAGGTCGCACGGTTCCCCGCGCTCGTTCAACTCGATCATGGCGCGCATGATCTTTCTGTGGCTCTCCCGGTACAGGTCGTCCGGGGTCAGGATCTCGAGCGCGCGGTTGATCGCCTCGTTGTCCACCAGGATGCCGCCCAGGATGGACATCTCCGCCTCGATACTCTGCGGAGGCAATTTTCTCATGTCCATTTGGTTCATCGGTACCTCGGAAAACTATTGTTAGCGGCACGCCGCCTTTCTCAAAGTGGGGGAATATGTCTGGCTTTAGCCGTCGAATACTACCCGCATCCGGCCCGCCGGTCAACTAATTTGGCTGTCGAGGGGTGTAAACTTCAGCCGGTTGCGGACCTTTGCCCCGGGCAGAAGGGCGGGAGGCCTGCCGGCTGCGCTTCAAGCGGCGCCGCATTCCTTCAGGAAGGCGAGCGATCTGAGTTCCCGATCCAGGTGGAGGTTTATCGCGGGATCGAGCAGCAGGTCCGCCTCCCTCAAAAGCGCGTCCGGAAAGATGATGGAGCCGAATCTGCCGGTTTGCATCGCCCTTGCCAGCAGGCGCGCGGTCTCCCGGGAGACGCCCCTGACCTGCAGTTCAGGCTGGTATCCCAGGATCTTCAGGAGATTTACCGCGAAGAAGCGCCGGTCGGAAGGGGAGGGGGGGGCCAGGTCGAGCCTTTCCAGGTAACAGTAGAGCAGGCGAAACAGGCGGGGGTTGGCTTCTTCCTCAGGGGTGAGCCGCTCCACCAGTTCGCAGGCGTAGGCGGCGCAGCCGATCTTCGACAACTCGCGGCGGATACCGGGGAAAATGCCGACGATGTCCGCTGAGGAGAGGGTGGCCAGTCCCGCGCCCAGGTGTAGCTGGAGCTTCAGATGCGCGAACGGTTCCAGCGCGCCGGCGAAGCGCTTGCGGCTGCGCTTTGCCCCGCGCGCGACCCCTTGCAGCTTCCCCCGTTCCAGCGTGAAAAGGGAAACTATCCGGTCCGCCTCACCGTAATCGGTAAGGCGCAGCACTATCGCTTCTGCCTCGGCTTTTCTCATCGGTCGAAATTAGCATCCGGCACCGGCTAAAGTCAACAGCAAGGAGCCGATGATGTTACCTGCGGCGCATCCGGTTCATGAAAAGGCCGAGATAGCGGTTCAGGGGATGGCTTCTCGGCAGCGCCTTGATGGGGGGCGGGGTCCTGACGTCAAACTTCACCAGTTCGTCCTTGAACTCGGGACCGCCGCCCAGATGCAGACCCTCTCGCAGCGTTTCCAGCCCCTTCTCCTTGGCCCCGGCGAGTACCTGTACGCGCCCGAGGTTCAGGCGGATACGGAGATTCGCCGGTTCGCTCTCCAGCGCCTTTTCGGCAAGCAGCAGTGCTTTCTGGTCGTTACCGCCGTTTTTCGCCAGGCAAAAGGCGAGCTCGGAAGAGGACTCGGGGCTCTCCTCCATGGTCAGGGCCTGTTCGAAACAGCACTTGCCCAGGAAGTAGAGCTGTCGATTGATCGCTTCACGCCCCTTCTGGCGCAGCTCCTGCGCGTCCGCTCCCGGCTGGATCCGGGCCGTTTTTTCCAGGACTACGAAGGTGGTGGGTGGAGTCGTCTCTGAAAATTCCTCCCTTTGCGACTCCACGAAGCAACCGAGCAGTTCCGGAAAGTAGGCGTCCCCAAGGTAGCTGCCGTGGACGATGGTCAGGTAGATCCTCTGGCACAAGGGGAGCGCCTCCCGGAAAACCTCCTCTCCGCCGCAGATGAAAATCTCCTCGTCCCCCTCGGCGGCGGCAATCCCCTCGCTCAGGGAGCGGGCGACCCGGCACCCCTCGATTTCCGCGAGCGACCTGGTCAACACGATGTTCCTGCGTCCGGCGAGCGGGCGGCCGATCGACTCGAAGGTTTTTCTCCCCATCAGCACGGTATGCCCCATGGTGATCGACTTGAACCGGGCCAGGTCCGCCGGGATGTGCCAAGGGAGCTTGCCGTTCGCGCCAATAACCCTGTTTTCCGACATGGCCGCTATCATGGAGATGATCATGTAACCTCCCGGTACAGTCGTGCCCACCTGCGCCTTTTCGCGTGAATCGTGTCCGGTGCAGGGGGGCGACCTGTCTCAGTCGCTTTCTCCCGCCGCGGCGGCATTTTCCGCCGCGGCGCTTTCGCAATCGCGGCGGCAATGCCGAAGCCCTAGCGAAGCGTGACCACGGTAACGCCGTCTCCGCCTTCGAAGCGCTCGCCGGTCCTGAACGAGGCGACCAGCGGGTGCCCGCTCAGGTAGCTCCGCACGCCCTTCATGAGGGCGCCGGTCCCTTTGCCGTGCACGATGCGCAGTTCCGCGACGCGGTCCAGGGTGGCGTGGTTCAAGAAAGGCTCCAGCTCGCCGATCGCCTCCTCGACGCGCATGCCGAGCAGGTTGATGGTGGAAACAGGCTCGCCGCGCTCCTCCTGCTGCTGTGCCCGCCTCTTCTGGATTTTCAGCTCTTTCCCCTTGGGCTTCAGGAGCACGGAGAAGGGGACCTCCATCTCCATGCTCCCGGCTCGCACCCGGACCCGGGCGGCGCGCCGGTCGACGGAGAGTATGGTGGCGTCGCAGTTGAGCGGCTTCACGAACAGGATCTCGCCCACGGCGACCTTCTCCGGGGGGAGACCTTCCTCTGGATGCAGCTCGGCCAGCACCTGCTCGACCTGCGCCGCCGCCTGGTCCAGCTTCCCCTTAGCCTCGCGGGCCTTGTCCTGCCGCGCCTCCTCGAGAAGCCCGGCCACCTCGCGCCGTGCCTTGCCGATGATCTGCTGCGCCTCCAGGTAACCCTTTTCCCTGGCCCCCTTTACCAGCAGGTTCGCCTCGTCGCTTCTCAGGGCCAGATTCCGCTCGGCGCGCGCCAGCTTTTCCTCCCGCTGGGACAGCTCCGCCAGTGTCCGGTCCAGCTGCTCGCGCTTTTCCTTGAGCTCGCGCAGCAGCGAGTGGAAATCCGCCTCCATGGTGCCGATCATCCCCCTGGCGAAGCGGACCACCCGCTCGGGCAGGCCGTATCGACTGGCGATTTCCAGGGCGTGCGATTCGCCCGGCTCACCCACGGTCAGACGGTAAAGCGGGGCGAGCTTTTGCCGGTCGAAGGCCATGGCGGCGTTCACCATGCCGGGCTCCCTCTGAACGAAACCGATGATCTCGGTCAGGTGCGTGGTGGCGATCACCAACGCCCCCTTGCCATGAAGTTCCTTCAGGACCGCGCAGGCGATCGCCGCGCCCTGTCCCGGCTCGGTGCCGGTGCCGAGCTCGTCGAGAAGCACCAGGGCGCCCGGGTCCGCGCGCTCGATGATCCGGGAGATCTTGGAGATATGGGCGGAGAAGGTGGAGAGGCTCTCCTCTATCGACTGTTCGTCGCCTATATCGACCAGAATGCTGGAAACAAGCGGCAGCACGGAGCCTGGTGCCGCGGGGATCGGCATGCCGCAAAGGGCCATGACGCAGAGAAGGCCCGCGCTCTTGATGGCGATGGTCTTGCCGCCGGTATTGGGGCCCGTCACCACCATGACCCCGTTATCCGCGGCAAGCTCCAGGTCCAGAGGTATCACGTCCTTCCCCATCAGGGTCAGGATCGGGTGGCGGGCCGACTTGAGCGATATGCAGGGGGTACCGGAGATGACCGGGGTCTCGCACTTGAGCTGGTCGCTGATCCGGGCGATGCAGTTGAGGATGTCTAGCCGCACCAGCGCCGCGAACTGCTCCAGCATCGGCTCCGCGTCCTCCCTGATCCAGTCGCAGATCTGCCGCACGATCCGGATCTCCTCCCCCCTCTCGTCGGCGGCCAGGTTTTCCAGTTCGTTGGCAAGCGAGATGATCTCCAGCGGCTCCATGAAGGCGGTCTCGCCGGAGTTGGAGACGTCGTGCACCACGCCCGGCACCATTCCCTTGGAGTCCATGCGCACCGGGATCACCCAGCGCCCCGATCTCTGGGTGATGAAGTCGTCCTGCAGGAAGATGGCGGTGTGCCGTTCGCGGACGATCTCCTCCAGCCTCCGCTTGATCCTCGCGGTAAGCCCCTTCTTTCTTCCGCGGATGTCGGCCAGAAGGCGCGAGGCGGAATCAAGGATCTCGCCTTCCTCGTTGACCGTGTGCTCCAGCGGGTTCAGCAGATCAGGGAAACCCGTGATGGAGCCTGCCTGGGAGTGCAGCAAAGGGATGTCGGTGCGGAAGCCGAGCTGGGCCGCGATGCCCCCCATGACGCGCAGTGTCGGTATGAAGCGCTGCAGTTCCATGGGAGCCAGCACCGAGCCTGCCGGACGCACCGCCTTTATCTGGGGGGAGATGTCCTCGAATCCGAAGAGCTTAAGCGAGATGCCGATCCGGGAGAGCCTTCTTATCTCTTCTACCAGGCCGAAGCGGAGTTCCATCTCCTCCCGGTCCGCAAGCGGTGCGATAGCAAGCGCACCGAGGCGGGAAGCCTCGCAGTGCGCGAATCCGGCGACCGTCTCCAGTATCCTGTCGAATTCCAGTCGCTTCAGAGTTTCCTTGTCGATCATGTAAATGTCACCTTATCGCTAAAATTGGTCTCGGTCCTTGCCCAACTTGACCTGTTTTGCTGCTCCGGCGTCCCCGCCTCTAAATCTTAATCTTGATCTTGATCTTGATATTGATCTGCCTCTTGATCCGCCTCACAAAAACCACGCCACCGGGCTGAAAAGCCGCTCCAGGAAACGTACCGCCCAGCCGCGATTCTCGTGCTCCTTCAGGGCGATGCGGCGCGCGCCGGAGATGTCGGTTTCCAGCATCTCCGCTACCTGCAAGCCGAAGTCGTGGCTTTCGACCACGACGTTCAACTCGTAGTTCCTGTGGAAGCTGCGCGGGTCGATGTTAGCCGATCCCACCATGGTCCAGTTCCCGTCTATCAGCAGCACCTTCGCGTGCAGCACGGCGCGGTCCATCTCGAAGATCTCCACGCCGTTTTTCAGCAACTGGGCATAGTAGGTCCTGCTGACCAGACGCACCAGGGGGACATCGCTCTTTCGAGGCAGCAGCAGTCTCACCTGTACCCCACGCCCGGCCGCGCGAAGCAGGGAGCGGATCACCCGGGGTCCCGGGATGAAGTAGGGGCTCGCAATGGTGACGCTTTCCGAGGCGCTGGCAATGGCAACTCTGAAGGCGCCCCTGATGAAGCTGCGTTTCTGGTGCGGCCCGCCGGTTATCACCATGACCTTGGCGTCCCCGACGATCTCCGGCCCGGGCGCGGGATCGCAAGACCTGGGCGGCTTGCCTCGTTCGCTGGCCCAGGCCTCGCGAAACAGCCTGAGCAGTTCCAGTGCCGCCTCGCCTTCGATCTTGAGGCCGACATCGCGCCATTTGGTGTTGCTTTTGCCAAGCCCGGAATAGACGTCGGCTATGTTCATTCCGCCGGTGAAGGCGCACCAGCCGTCGATGACCACGATTTTCCGGTGATCCCTCTTGTCGAACCAGGCGATCCCCTTTTTGAAAGGGGGAGGGTTGAAGGCGGTGCAGCAAACCCCTCCTTTCTCGAGCCTCTTGAAAAAGGCGGAAGCGGTGTCGAAGCAGCCGATGTAATCGTACAAGAGGTAGACCCGTACCCCGCGCGCGGCGGCGGCGAGCAAAGCGTCGGCCACCAAACGGCCGGTCTCGTCGTCGCTGATGGCGTAGTACTCTACGCATATGCTGGACTGCGCAAGGGGGATCGCCTCCAAAAGCGCCGGGAAGAACTCGGAGCCGTAGCGGTAGAGCGTAGCGCGGTTGCCAAGGAAGGATACCGCCTCCGTATTCCTCTTGAAGAAGTCGAAGAACTTCTTGGTTTGGAACAACAACCGCTTTCTTTTTCTGCGCATGCTGGTCATAGTCGTTCTTTCTTGTCCGTGAATGGCCTATAGAAAGCGAAGAAGCGCGGAAATAACGTCAAAAAGGCATTACTTCCGCGCTTCAGGTGCTGCGATTAGGATGCGGTCAATCGGTCATACGGAGATGACTTCCTTCACACCGGGGATCTTATCCTTGATGGTTCTCTCTATCCCCATCTTGAGGGTCATGGTGGACATGGGGCAGTGGCCGCAAGCACCCACCAGGCGTACCTTCACCACGCCGTCGTCGGTCACCTCGACCAGTTCCACGTCGCCTCCGTCCGCCTGCAGCGCCGGTCGTATGCTTTCCAGGATAGCCCTTACTTCTTCAGTCATTTACTCCTCCATTGCTCTTGTTTTGGAATAGCTACGAGTTTAAAGGATTTCCCTAATAAATGCAAAAACGGCCACATATTATTTGTTCCGGTTTGTCCGAGCCACTATTGCCGGCTCTTCCCGTGCACGCCCGGGGTGGTGAGCGGGTAGGGAGAGAGCACCTGGTCCAGCGCCTCCTCACTGAGAATCCCCTGCTCCAGGATCACCTGGCGGATGCTCTTGCCGCTCCTGGCGGACTCCTTCGCCACATCGGCCGCCGCCGCGTACCCGATGCTTGGGGCCAGCACCGTCGCCAGGCCTACCGACTGATCCAGGTAGTTTCGGCAGCGCTCCTCGTTGGCGCTGATCCCCGCCACGCAGCAGTTGGTGAACTGATGCACGCAGTTCTTCAGGATCTCCATGGAAAAGAGCGTGTTGTAGGCTATCAACGGCATCATCACGTTCAGCTCCAGTTGCCCCGCCTGGGCTGCGAGCCCCACGGTGAGGTCGCACCCCATGACCTGGAAGCAGACCATGTTGGTAACCTCCGCCATCACCGGGTTCACCTTCCCCGGCATGATGGACGATCCCGGCTGCATGGCCGGCAGGTTTATCTCGCCCAGACCGGTCCGGGGACCCGAGGAGAGAAGCCTCAGATCGTTGGAGATCCTGATCAGGTTGATCGCGGTTCCCTTGAGGCCCGAGCTGAGCGCCACCAGCGGGTCCATGTTCTGCATCCGCTCGATCAGGTTCTTGCCGCGCGACAGCTCCAGGCCGGTCTCGCGGGCGAGCCCCTCGACGATCAGGTCGATGAAGGCCTCCTCCGCGTTCAAGCCGGTCCCCACCGCGGTCCCGCCGATGCCGAGCTCCCGCAGTCCCGGCAACGCGCGCTCGATGCCGGCGCGGTTGTTGTCGATGGCCGCGGCGTAGGCCGCGAACTCCTGCCCCAGGCGGATCGGGACCGCGTCCTGCAGGTGCGTGCGCCCCGACTTCAGGATGCCGTCGAACTCCCGGGCCTTCACCCCGAGCGCCGAGGCCAGTCCCTGCAACTCGGCGTTCACCATCACTGCCAGTTCCAGGGCGGCCAGCCGCATGGCGGTCGGGAAGACGTCGTTGGTCGACTGGGCCATGTTGACGTGGTCGTTCGGGTTGACCCTCGAGTAGTCGCCCAGTTCTCCGCCCAGGATCTCGTTGGCGCGGTTTGCCAGCACCTCGTTCACGTTCATGTTGTGAGAGGTCCCGGCGCCCGCCTGGAAGGGGTCGACCACGAACTGGTCGGCGAACTCTCCGGAGAGCGCCTGGTCCGCCGCCCGGACTATGGCGCCGCCCACTTCGGCGTCCAGTCTGCCGGTCGCCAGGTTCGCCTGCGCGGCGCACTTCTTGATCCTGACCGTGCCCCTGACCAGCGCCTGGTGCGGCTTAAGTCCGGAAATGGGGAAGTTGGCGACGGCCCTTTGCGTCTGCGCGCCGTAGTAGGCGCCGGACGGCACCTCCACGGTTCCCATGGTGTCCTTCTCAAGACGCGATGCCATGTCTGCTCCTTTGAGCGAGGCGGCCTGAGCCAAGTGCCTGCTACGCTTGGCGGCCTTCCAAAAGGTTGAGTTTCTCGGAGATGACCCTCAGGTATCGTGTATCCTAACAGTGCTCTTGTTGAGATAACGTCACATGACAGTCGCTTGATGCTGAGACCGTCTTGCGAGTTTCTCAGTTTCAAGTATTGCTTCAGTCAACCAGTTCTGCCAGTGTCAGCAGTTCATCCACCGTCTTGGTTTCGAATATAGCACATCCCATCGATTCGGGGATCTCCAAATCTACCTGAAAACGGTCTCCCACGAAGAGCGTTTCCTCAGGCCGACATTCGATCTTTTCCAGTATGGCGATGATCAATCTCCAGTCAGGCTTGGGCTGCCAATAATCCTCTATGGTGAAGATTTGGTCCAGCAGTCCCGTGACGCCGATCCGGGCCATGATCCGCTCAGACAGTTCCCGGTTGTTGTTGGTATACAGATGCAGCTTGAAGCGGGTGGCCAGCAGCTTCAGGAGCTCGGGTACGCGCCGGTCCGGTTCGAGAAACCGGTCCGGATGGATTTCCTGCGCGAACCTTTTGTGCATCTCCACCAGGTTCCCCCCGAGTGCCACAACCGCACGGCTCAAGGTCCCCTCGTTCCCGCTCTCGGCGCGCGCCTTTTCCAGCATGGCGTCGGCCTGCGCGGCGGATATCCCCCTCAGGGAGGCGATGTAGCGGCAGGCGCTTTGATTCACCTCCTCGCCGAGCCGGTCATCCCGGTAGAGCGTGCCGTCCAGGTCGAAGACGATGGCCCGCAACCCTTCCCGGCGCAGTGCCGCGCGCGTCACAGCCCCATCCCCCATTTCCTCATGCAGAGCAGTTGGGGGTTTTCCACCCCCTTCGCCTGGATCAGCACCTTGAAGGTATCCCCCATCCCCCCCTCGGGAAGCATCAGCTTCTTAAGCGCCAGCCTGTGCTTCAGGCGCTCCTGTTCCGTTTCCGCCTTCGCCTCCAGCCTGAGCAACTCGTCCATGAGCCCCACGCCGAGCAGGAAGCGGTACTGCTCTCCGTACCATACCGTCTCAAGCCCCACCTCTTTGCCGGCCTCCATCAACTGGCTGAAGTTTATGTGCGTCGTTATGTCCTGCTCTCCGACCAGGAGGTAGGGGTCCTCGTTGGTGCTGTGGCGGTGGTAGCAAAGCAGGGTGCCGTTTCTTCTTTGCGGCGCGTACAGCTCCTCGGTCAGGTAGCCGTAATCGATGGTGAGGACGAATCCCCGCTCCAGGGCGGTTGCGGCTGAAGCGAGCCAGGCGGGTGCTGCGAGGTTGATCTCAGCCCTTTGGCCCGTCATGAGCATCACCTCGAATCGGTCGAGGTACTCGACAAGCTTCGGCGTCGACGGGTGCAAGAGCCTTTCGCGGAAACCGTCGGGGCCGGCGGCGACGTAGACCTCCTTGATGCCGTCGTCGGTCCTCTCCACGATATGGACCGGCATGGCGTCGAAGAGTTCGTTGGAGATGATGCAGCCGGTGAAGCTCAGGCTGCCATCGGCGAGCTGTTCAGGCGAGCTCCAGGCCAGTCGCTCCGCATGGCGCGCCAGGCGCTCGGCCTGGGCCTGCTGCAGGGTCGGTTCCTTCTCGATGAGGCGGTAGACCAGCGCGCCGTAGAGCGGCGGGTTCAGCTCCGAGATCGCGTCCAGGATGTCCTGGGCCAGCTGTCCTCCGCCGGCGCCCGCTTCCGCGACGGTGAAGCGGGGAGGGGAGTCGAGCAGTTCCCAGAACCGGCAGATCTCCTTGGCGATCAGCCGGCCGAAGGCGCCATGCACGTTCATGCTGGTGTAGAAATCCCCTTCGGCGCCGACCTTTCGCCCCGGCGAGGTGTAATATCCCAGCTCCGGCTCGTAAAGGGCCGCCTCCATGAACGAGGCGAAGGTGATCTCCCCGCGCGAGCGGATCCGGTTCAGGATGATTTCGGCAAGTTTTGTCGTTGCAGCGGCGTCCGCCATTTAAAAGGCCCTCCTGTGAAGGTTCTTTATATATACGGTATGACGGAGCTTGTCAACGAAGGAGGGGGTAAGGCGAGGGGGTGAAGAAGCGACTCTGCAGCGGCGGCGCGAGGTTTGGCAACCAAGGGGTCAGGCGGCGCCGTCCGGTTTGCCGTACAGTTGCGCCGTAGCGCAAACCATGAGCGTGAGCTCGGCGCGCAGATGCCCGGGCGCCAGGAGTTCCGCATGCGCCCCGTAGGAGAGGAGCCAGGAGAGGATCTCCATTTTGCCCCCCGCGCGAAAACCAAGGAGCAGCGAACCGTCCGCCTCCTCGCTCACCCGCTGCGAGACGTGCCAGACCCGGTCCTTTATGGCGTGGGCGATGGCGGCGGAGAAGCGGATCACCACCTCCATGGGGGGTTCCGCGACGATGCCGAAAGCCTCCTCCAGCGCCTGCCCCGCATGGAACCCTTCGGGGATCTCGAAGCGCTCCTTTTCCGGCTGCACCGCCGAGATCCGCTCCACGGCGAAGGTTCGCAGCGCCTGGCGCTTGTGCGCGAAGCCGAGCAGGTAGATCCCCCCTTTCTGGAACAGCAAGGTGTAGGGGTCGACTAGGTAGTCGACCGGCGCTCCCCGGCCTGCGGGGCGGTACGAGATGGTGATGCTTCGCTGGTACAGGAGGGCGTGGCGGATCGTCTGCAGGGAGTCGGAGCACTTGGCGTAGTCCCTTTTCCCCTGCAAGAGGGGGTGGGAGACCTGGGCGATGCGCTCCATGTGTGCGGCGAGGCGTGGCGGCAGGACGGAGTTCACCTTCCTGAAGACGCTCTGCATCTCCTCCATGAAGGGGGTTCCGTTCAAAAGGTCGAGCTGGGAGCGCAGAAGCGAAAGGGTCATCAGCTCCTGCAGGGTGAAGCTTATGGGCGGGACGTCCTTGAAGCTGGTCAGAAAGCGGTACAGCTTCTCGCCCCCCTGCCAGTCGGAGGTGAGCGGATAACCCGCCTCCTGGATGGCGGCGAGATCCCTGTGGATGGTGCGTCGTCCGACTCCGGTCTCCGCGGCCAGTTCGTCCAGGGAGATGCCGTGACGCGCCTCGATCAGGCGGATCACGTCATGCACCCTCCCTGCCTGGGAATACTTCCGGGCAGGACGTCCCTTTTCCGTCACGGCTTCTTGGGCCTGGGCGCCCTGGACGGCTTCTTGTCGCCTACGCGTCCCCTGTCCCCGGGTCTCCCCCCCTTGTCGCCGGGCTTGCCTCCCCTGCCGCCGAAGGTCTTCACCTCCGGGCGCGGCGGGCGCTTGGTCCTCTTGTAGTCGTGGATGAACATGTCGTCCTCGGCCCATTCGGTCGGGATCTTCTGCTTGATGTATTCCTCGATCGCCTCCAGGTAAAAGGCGCCGTCCTCGTCGGCGAAGGAGATCGCCATCCCCTCGGCTCCGGCGCGGGCGGTTCTGCCGATCCGGTGCACGTAATCCTCGCAGTCCTGCGGCAGGTCGTAGTTGATGACGTGGGAGACCCCGTCGATATGGATGCCGCGGGAGGCTACGTCCGTGGCGATCATGATGGGAAGGGTCCCTTCCTTGAAGTCGGCCAGGATCTTCATCCTTTTTCTCTGTTCCACGTCCCCAGAGATCACCTTGCAGGGGAATTCGTTCGCGTTCAGGCGGTCCTGGAGGAACTCCGCCTCGCGCTTGGTGTTCACGAAGATCATGGTCCGGTCGAAGCCCTTCTTCGTGAGCAGGCCAAGCAGCAGAGGGAACTTCTCCTTGCGGGAGGCGTGGTAGAGGACCTGCTCGACGCGCTCCGCGGTCATCTGCTCGGGCGTCACCGAGACCTTCTCCGGCATGTTCATGAACTCGTAGGCAAGCTCCATCACCCGCGGGTTGAGCGTGGCGGAAAAGAGCATGTTCTGCCGCTTGTCGTAGTTGGGGAGTTTCCTCAGGATGAAGCGGAGGTCCGCGATGAACCCCATGTCGAACATCCGGTCCGCCTCGTCGATCACCAGCGCCTCGACGTCCTTCAGGGAGTAGACCTTCTGCTTCAGGTAGTCGATGAGGCGGCCCGATGTCCGCTCCCGCCTTCAGCGCGTCGCGCTGCTTCATGTAGTCGACGCCGCCGTAGATCGCCTGGATGTTGAAGCCGGCGTACTTGCCGAGCAGCTGGGCGTCCTTCTCTATCTGGACCACGAGCTCCCGGGTGGGGGCTAGAATCAGCGCCCTGGGGTGGTGCTCGCCGCCGCTTTTCTTCTGGTTCAAAAGTCTTGTGAAGAGGGAAACCAGGAAGGCCGCGGTCTTGCCGGTCCCGGTTTGCGCCTGTCCCGCCACGTCCTTGCCGGCGAGGGCCAGCGGGAGCGCTTTTTCCTGTATCGGTGTGCAGTCGGTGAAACCGGTCTCCTCGATCCCCCTGAGGACCTCCGCCGGAATCTGCAGTTCTGAAAATTTCATGGTGTTGGTCTTCCTTTTTTGCGTTATTTCAAGAGGATATAATTAGCATAATGTTTGAAAAATGGCAATGGAAAGAGTCGGCATTAAGAAGTAGTGGCGAAAAGAGCGCCTGGCGTGGCCTTGAGATTAGTTTCAGATAACCCGGCACTAGGAAAACTTCGCTTCACCGGAAAGCCCGGGTGTGATATCCTCGCCGCGAGAAAAAAACGCAAGAGGGGCAGATGACGCAATCATTCATTCACATCGAATCACCGAATTACCTGAGACTGGAAAACCTGCCGACGCCCCCCGACTGGGACGCCGTGTTCGGCAACGAGAAACCGCTGGCGCTTGAGATCGGCTGCGGCGTTGGCGATTTCATGCTGAAGACGGCCCTGGACCAGCCGGAGACCAACTTCATCGCCATAGACTTCTACAACAAGGGGTGCTACAAGACCTGCCGCCGCATGGACCGGCACGAGGTCGCCAACGTGCGCGTTCTGCGCGACGAGGCGCGCCTCTTCGTCACCGACCGGATCCCCAAGGGGAGCCTCTCGGCGGTGTACATCAACTGTCCCGATCCCTGGCCCAAGAAGCGGCACCGCAAAAGGCGCCTGGTGAACCGGGAGTTCGTCGAGTTCCTGATGGACTTCATGGCGCCGGGGGCGGACTTTTTCTTCGCCACCGACTTCGACGACTACGGCCTCGACGTGGCGCAGATGCTTCCCGAAGTGGCGAAAATGGAGAACGTGTTCGCGCCGGACCAGTACCGGCACGAGTTTCCCGGCTATCACCTGTCCAAGTACATGCGCAAATTCATGGCGGAAGGGAAGCGGATCTACTTCGTGCACTACCGGGTGAAGTAGCCCTTCGAAGCGAAGGAAAAGCGAAGGAAAAGCGAAGGAAAAGCGAAGGAAAAGCGAAGGAAAAGCGAAGGAAAAGCGAAGAGGGGGAACCGGCAGCCGGATCCCCCTCTTCGCTTTGATTATTCCTTTGATTCGCGGCATGCGTTCGACACCTCCCCTCAAGGAAAGGCCGCTAGGCAGTCCCTCGCCCCCTGGGAGAGGGTGGCCGAAGGCCGGGTGAGGGAGGCGCCACGGAGTGCCGCTACTTGCCCCGCTGAGATGCAGCTACCCGCGTCGAGATCTTGGACAGATCGATGTCCACCAGCATCCAGGCCCCTCCCTCATAGGTCGGGTCATGCGCAAGGCGCTCTAACGGCGTCGGTGCGGGTATCTCCATCTCTTCCCCGTCAAAGTAGACCTCTGCCGCTTCCTGAATCATACGCGGCAGTTCTTCCCATGAGTCGGCCGCTGAGAAGCAACCCGGGAAATCGGGGATGGTGATGCCATGCGAGTGCGTCTCATCTCCCAGATGCAGGTAAACCGGATACAACATTTCTCTACCTCCATTCCCAACCCGCCTGCCGATAGATATTGCGCAAGGTGCCGATTTGAATATCCTTGCGTGGGCATGGCACTACTACATGTCCGGGCTTTGTGGGGTGCCGGAACTTCCGGTGGTCACCCTTTCCGCCAACCCATTCCCATCCGTCTTCTTCAAGTCGTTTTATGATCTCTCTGCTATCCATTGTATATTTACACACACCTCAATTTGATTATCAAGTTGAAAACGACGCTCCCCCGGCCCTCCGGCCTGGGCGCCGTAACGCCCCTCCGCACTCCGGGCATGTCGTTCAGGCGAACTTCCGCAGCAGATGCCCCTTGAGTGTCGCCTCGAAATCCGCCTCCCGGTCCCCGCTGTAGACCAGCGAAGAGCCGATCTCCGCCGCCAGTATGGCGCAGATGTACTTGGGGGGCAGGTTCTTGATCCTTTTGGCGTACTTTGGCTCCCTCAACATCCGGGGGATGTGGGAGAGGATCGTTTTCCGGTAGATGGGCTGCAGGCAAAGGTGCGGCCGGTTCTGGAAAAAGCGGTAGATGGTCGCGTAATGCGCGTTTATCTCGCCGCTCAGCGCGTCGGAGATCTCGGTGCAGGTGAGGGCCGGCTGCTCGCGGCGCCGCTTCAGGATCAGCCTCGCCTCGTCCGCCGCCCGCAGCTCCAGGATCTCCAGCACGTCCTCCACGTAGCGATCCTTTTCGGCCAGAAATTCCGCCTCGGTCAAAAGCAGGTTGGCGATGATCTCGTAGGAGGAGGAGATCACGCCGCACTTGTTGGCCGAGGCGTCGCGCATGATGATGACCCCCTTGTTCTGTAGGCCGATCCGCGCCTCCGGGGTGATGAAGGAGTTGGCCCCTTCCACGATGGCGGCCGTGGACGGCGCTCCGCTGGGGAGAAGGTAGCTGTGCCAGTTGTCTTTGTCGATGGTCTCCGGTCGCCCCCCCGCGGGGATGAAGAGGTCCGCCTTCACCGTGAAGGGGAGGCTCGCATACACCCTGGAGAACTCGTCGGTGGAGACCCACTCCTCGCGCAGCCCCTCGCCGGTGCGGGTGAGCTTGCGGTACAGTTCGCGCAGCCCTTCCCGGCGGCTGCCGCTTCTAAAGAGCATGAAGCCGCCGGGATGCAGCATCTGCGGTTTGAAGGCATCCAGGTCCTCCTTGAGGACGATGCGCGACAACTCCTCCCTGTCGGCCCCCTCCGGGTCGCAAAGCGCCGCCGTGCCGTCCAGGATGAGCCGGATGGCGACGTTCGGGGCGCGGCTCAGCAGGATGCGCATGGCGTTGCCCGCCACGTCGCCGTTGGGGCCGCCGGTGAACTTCACGCTGAAGTGGTCGCGGTAGATGTCGACGCCTAGTTCCGCCATGGTGATCTCGGCGAATTTGACCACGCCCGCGGAGGTGACGCCGTACTCCTTGTGGTTGATGCCGACCTCCTTGCTGGACATGATGCCGATACCGAGCAGGTAGCCGCGCCGCTTGGAGATACGCGCGATGTTCTCGATCATCGAGTCGTGCATGTTCTCGTCGGGGCCAAGCTCGATCGGTTCATCCTCCCGGTAGTAGTCGACCACCTCGGGGAGCCTGGCCACCCCGTTGTCGGTGACGAAGATGTCCAGGAAGGAGTTGGTGACGCCGTGCTGCAGCTTGTACAGGCGCCAGTTCTCCATCTCGCGCTCGCCGCTTCTTTGCAGGTCGGCCGCGTCCAGGATCAGCACCAGCTTGGAGCCCCCCTCGTAGATGTCCTTGTTCTTCAGGTGCTGGGTGTGGGCCAGCACGAAGTTCTCCCGGAAGATCGTGTTGGCGTTGGTGATCAAGTCGTCCGTGTTGCGCGCGATGACGGTGCGCCAGCCGCCGCGGGCTATGTCCGAAAATCCGATATGGTAGCCGAAACCGAAACGGCTGAAAAAGAAGGTGATCCGGAACGGGAGCGCCTGCGGGAGGTCGGAAGTGACCTCTGGGCCGAGCTCGGTCAGGTAGGCGGGGTCGAGCCGGAAGGCAAAAGCCTGCTTCTCGAGGACGAAGAAGTTCGTCTTCAGCGTGTGGTTAATGAAGATAAGGCAGCAGCGGTAGATGGCGCGGCGCACCTCGTCCAGGTAGCGGTGCCCCGTGTTGTAGCCGTCCACGGCCTCCACGGTCTCCGCGAGTGTCGTGCCGTAGAGCGGATGGCGCTCCGTAATGGTCGGATCGAAGCGCGCCCGGAAAAGTTTCACCAGTTGCAGCGACATCTCCGGGTGGGAATGGAAGGCGCTCTGCACGTCCTCCAGGCCGAAACGGTCCGGCCGGTTGTGCGCGAGGTTCGTATGGCAAAAGGCGACGAAGGCGTTGACCAGGGAGGCCTCCTCCCCGGTCATGACCCCGGTGGTTACGAACTCCCGGTAGGCGTACCCCTTGGTGGAGACGATCTGGGTGTTGTAGAGCTCCTGCTGCAGCCTGCCGAAAAGCTCGGAGCCCTGTTCCAGCGCCTCTCCGAAGCGTCTGTAGAGGTAGAAGGTGCCGAGGAAATAGGGGTGGACCCCGTTCGAGATGGTGAGGCAGTAGGCGCGGTTGACCCCCAGTTCCAGCCGGTTGAAGACCTCCATGAGCTGCAGCAGGAAGTCCTTTTGGGGCGGATTCCCCACGGCGAAATGGACCCGGGACACCTTGGGGTCCGAGGTCTGTTCCACGTAAAGGTAGACCCCGCCGCTCCTGCTGGCCTTTTGCTGCAACTGGAGCACCTGCGCCACGCGCAGCGGCGCCGAGACCCTGACATAGCTTTCGTTGTTGAGCCAAAGTATGCGCAGCAGACGGTCGAATTCCTTCATGTCAAACTCGGGGTAGCTGCGCCTCAATTCGGCTGCCACCTTCCGGGTGAGTGCTGTGGGAAGCTCGACCTCCCTCCATGCGGCGACATCCTCGTTTTTCTTCCTGTCGAACTCGAAGCGCTGTATCTCCAGCGCCTGGTCCATGCCTGGCAACGCCCCCTCGGAATGGGTGATCATGGCGTAGGAGATCTCCCGGTCCTGAAAGTGGCGCAGCGAGTCGTACAGCGAGCCGGGCGCGTTGACCCGGGCAAGGATCAGCGTCTTTTCACGATCGGCAAGGATGAGGCGCCGGTTATTGCGCAAAGATCCAAAGCACCGCTCCAGGATGGCGAGGGCCTCCGGTTCATCCTGCATGGCGGTAAAGAAGTACGGGGTTATCTGCTCCTTGAGCCATTTTCGATTTTCCGCAAGCTCGGCAGAGGCGCTCTTTTTTTCAGTAGTCGTGCTGCTCATGCTTTGTTCCCCTTTTAAAAGCGAAATCAGGTCTCGGGCATCAGTATAGCAACGGATGCGGTATTTGCAGAACCAATTCAACTGACAGTCGAACAAAGATGGCTGACAGTAAAGCAGCAAGCGCTGCCTATGGAATAGTATATGCTCTTTTCTGATAACTTGCTCCTGCAAGCAAGCCCTCCGCCAGAATCAAGCAACCCCTTGCAGAGCGGCCGTCCATACAAATAGTAGCGAATCCTATTGAAACAGCGCCTGCTAGCAGGTATGATGCCCCCGATTGAAAACAGCTTTAACGGAGGCGCATTGCAAAAATATCTGACCGCTGAGGTCCCCGGTACCGGTGGCGCCATCAAGGGAGCCCCCGAGGATTTTATCGTCGAGGAAATCGCGGCATACCAGCCGAGCGGACAGGGGGAGCATTGCTACGCGCAGATCGAGAAGCGCGGCATAGCCACCCTTGAGGCGCTTCGCCGCCTCTCCAAGGCGCTGGGGGTCCAGGAGCGGGACATAGGTTATGCCGGCATGAAGGACGCAGTCGGCGTGACCCGCCAGACCGTGTCCATTCCCAGGGTGGCGCCGGAGAAAGTGCTTGCCCTGGAGATCCCCGGCGTAAAGGTGCTCTCCGCCGTATTGCACGGCAACAAGCTGAGACTTGGGCATCTGAAGGGGAATCGCTTCCTGGTCAGGGTGCGCGATGCCGCCCCGGGCGCGCTCGCGCACGCAGAGGCGGCTCTGGCCATCCTGCAGAGGCGGGGGGTCCCGAACAGGTTCGGAGTCCAGCGCTACGGAGCGCAAGGGAACACCCACACCATCGGAGCGGCGCTTTTGCGTCGCGACTTCAAGGAAGTGGTCGACACGCTGATAGGCGACCCCGCTGCGGTCAGCGACGAGCGCTGGCGCCTGGCGATCGAGTCGTACCGCCGCGGCGAACTGGCTGAGAGCCTGGCGCTTTTCCCGGGACATTTCCGGGTCGAGCGCGAGCTGCTCGGCCGACTGGTGCAGCGTCCGGACGCCTATGAAAAAGCGTTCAACTCGGTGCAGCCGCGCATGAAGAGGCTGTACCTTTCCGCGTTCCAGTCCTCGCTCTTCGACCAGGTGCTGGAGCAAAGGCTCGGCCGCCTGGAAGAAATAGGAGCGGGCGACATAGCCTTCAAGCACGAAAACGGCGCCTGCTTTCTAGTGCAGGATGCGACGGTGGAAGCGCCCCGCGCGCAAGCCTTCGAGATCTCGGCCACAGGCCCGATGTTCGGTTGCACCATGATGGAGCCGCAAGGCGATCAGGGAGAACTGGAACGCGAGATATTGACGGCTCAAGGGCTCACCCCGGAGAGCTTCAACCTCTCCGGAGGGTTGCGCATGGAAGGCGAGCGGCGGCCCCTTAGAGTGCCGCTAGCCGGGGCATCGGTGCAAGGTGTTCAGGACAACGATCTGCTGTTCGACTTCTCGCTGCCGCGCGGCTCCTACGCCACCTGCGTCATGAGCGAGATCATGAAAACCGATTAACCCTCGTCAACCGTAGGGGCGAATCATCATTCGCCCGCCTTCAATCAAGACCCGCGAAATGGATGGATGGAAGGGAGTTTATAAGGTGAAAAAGCTGAAACTTCAGGCGCCGGCCAAGGTCAACTACCGGTTAGACGTGCTAGGCAAGAGGGCGGACGGCTATCACGACCTGAGAATGGTCATGCAGAGAGTGGATCTGTGTGACGAGATAGGGATCGCGCTCACAGACCTCCCCGGCATACGCGTGGTCTGCGGCAGCAAAGGCGTGCCGGACGGTCCCGGGAACATAGCCTGGCGCGCCGCGGATGCGCTGGTGAAACTCTCGGGCAGGGAAGTCGGCATCGACATATCCATCGATAAGAAAATACCCGTCGCCGCCGGATTGGGAGGCGGCAGCAGCGATGCCGCCACCGTCCTTATGGGAGTCAACGAACTGCTGGAGTTGGGGCTTTCGGACGAGCGGCTCATGGAGATAGGCGTAAAGCTCGGCGCGGACGTCCCATTCTTCATCTTCAAGAAGCCCGCGCTGGCCGAGGGGATAGGCGACCGGCTCACCGCGCTGGAGCAAATTCCCCACTTGTGGGTCGTGCTGGTGAACCCCGGCATCCACGTCTCCACAGCGTGGGTCTATCAAAATTTATTATTGACAAGCAAGGCGTCAATCGCTATTATCCCGGGTTCGTACGGCAGCCTTTCAGAGGTTTGCGATCTGCTCTCGAACGACCTGGAGCCGGTCACCTGCGCCAAGTTTCCCTTGCTGAACGAGTTGAAGGATCTGTTGATAGCAGCAGGAGCAAGCGGGTCGCTCATGTCGGGCAGCGGTTCCACCGTATTCGGGCTTTTCGCGGAAGAAACAGCGGCGCGGCAGGCTGCGGCAGAGATAGCAAAAGCGCGCGGCTGGTTCGCCGTCGCAGTCGAGACCATTTAACAAATCCATAATTTAACATTGGGGCGTCGCCAAGCGGTAAGGCACCGGATTTTGATTCCGGCATTCCCAGGTTCGATCCCTGGCGCCCCAGCCAAATACTGTAACTAGCTAGTTTTGCTAGAGAAAAACAAAGCCTCTTATGTCTGAGTATACAATTGAGTATACAAGGAGGTAAGAGGTTTTGTCATATCCTACCCATTTGTTGCGTCGTAATGAACATTATTACTACAAGATCAAAATACCCGTAGACCTCCAGAAGCACTTTCCAACCCCCTACATAACCAAATCACTAAGGACAACAGACCTTCAGGATGCCAAGACGATCTTGGTTGGCATGGAGTATAGAACCCATCGGGTCTTTACCATGTTGCGTACTGGTATGCTGGATAGTGATATGGTTACAAGTCTGGTGTCAGAAATCATGCCTTCAAGGGTGATTAAGTCAGGCAAGGTGCAGACCCCTCATCTTCTTGGCCCTTGTAGGCCTGATGATCCTTCAAGATGTCTCCCGACATTTCCAGTTGGAGAGAGTTAGTGCCAGATTATAAGGGCCGTGGCCAAACTGGCACTTGGAAGGCGCTATGACAACGAAGTGAAGATCTTGCAACGGGGAACTAGGGGATGTCCGTGCGATTGTGCGTTTCTGTTCTAAGATGTAGATTTTGCAGTTGTCTGCCTTTAGGCGACGCCGGTTGCTAATGTTGGGCTGCATGGCACTCTTACTCGGTCCCGGGGTCTTTTATGCGCAAAACTATCATCTTCATGGCCTGCCTCTGCGGGTTCTTTCCGGGGCCTTCTGTGAGAGCAGCAGACCCGGTCGACGGCAACGGAGACAGTGAAATCAGACTTTATGGCCGGGGTGATTTTGATATCACGCAGTCAAGGAGAGCTTCCGGGCCTCCCGTCATCACTTCAGACCTCTGGAAGGGGAGCCGCGTGGGGCTCAAGGGGCGCGGATACCTCGGCGCCGGATGGGCCGCCATCGTTCACGTGGAAAGCGGTTTCGGAACAGAAAACGGAGAGTTCCTCCTCATGCAGGACAAGGTCTTCGGCCGGCAGGCCTACCTCGGGCTGGAAAGCCGTTTGGGCACAGTGACTTTCGGGCGTCAGTACCCCGTTTCCGATGCGGTGGCCGGCATCGTCGATATCGCCTTGCCGGGCATACTTTCCCCCTACAAGAGCCAGTTCTACTGGCAGTTCGATCGCCTTGAGAAAGCGCTGCTATATTCCTCACCTGCAGTGAATGGCTTTCAGGCCCGTGCAGGCTATGCTTTCGGTGAGAAGGCGGGACAGCCTGGCAGCTCCACCATGACTGCCGGCATTCTTTACCACAAGGACCGCCTTGAGGCTGGTGTCTCGCTGGAGTCGTGGGAGACCTCCGCTTTCAGCAATAGCTCCGCTGTCTACAACTTCTGGAATCTGGCAGCCTCCTATGATCTCGGCCCGGTGCTGCTGGTTGCCGGGTTTTCATCCGACGACCTCAACCTCGACCTTTCCTCAAATAGTGCCGTTGTCAGCAGGACCTGCGCTTTGGGGGCAAAAATACCCGCAACCGCTGCCGGCCAGGTCGTAATACTTCTCCAAGCTGTAAAGCCGGAAACCGGAAAGACCATGGAGATTGCAACCATTCGCTACACGTACTCGCTGTTCAAAGGCACCGACCTCTACTCCCAGATCAATGTTGCCAGTAAGGCCGCTGCCGCAGCCTACGGAGTGAGGAGCGAGCTTTTCATCGGGATGGTTTTCCGCTTTGATCTCCCGCTGTGGAAAAGGAAGCCAGTATGACGGCAAATGATTTGCCGCAGCCCCCGCTGGAGAGTTGACAGGAGAACAGGTGGCAATTTAGGAGTCGCTGCTATGAAGACCGCAAGACAAACCTCGTCCTTGCGCAGGAGCCTCGTGATGCCGGCCATAGCTATCATGCTTGTGCTGAGCCTGGGGCTGGTCAGCGTCGGTTATTGGGCGGAGAAGAGGATTGTCGGCACCATGTCGGAGCAGCTGATCAGACACATGTCAAACAGCATCCGTGAGCATGTCACCATCATCATGGATGCCCCGCCTAGACTGCTGAAACGCGTTCAAAATGCGGTAGCCCGGCACCGTATCTCTTTGACCGATCCGCATGCCCTTGCCAAAGAGCTCTATGCGCTGGCTGATGACGAGCCTGGCGTCGACTGGCTATATTTCGCAAACCGGGGAGGGGGCATCATTTCGGTTGGGCGGCTCGAAAACGGGGAGCGGGTTTTCCTGATGTCCGACAACTTCCGGGCTGGGATCATCCGCGAGTATGAAGCCACGGGGGACGGCCGTATCGCAAAGCTGCGCAAATCCGACGGTTACTTCGACGCACGCCGAAAGCAATGGTACAAGACGGCGAAGGAGACCGGGAGGTCCTATTGGACCAAACCGTATATCGGATCGGTTGAGCCGATCCTCGGCATCTCACTGTCCGCACCTGCAGCCGACCGTGACGGCAAAGCGATCGGCGTGTACGGGCTGGATCTGATCCTGACTAGCCTGTCAGATTTCATGAAGCGCCAGCGCCTGGGGAAGACCGGACGTGCCTTCCTGATGGATGGAGAGGGATATTTGATAGCCTCGTCAGGAGGGGTCTCGCCGGTCGTGGCTGACCATAGAGGGCATCAGCAACGGTTGGCGGCTTCGGAGGCCCCGGATCTTCTGGTGCGTGCAACTGCACGTCACCTCAGCCGGCATCCCGAGATCATTGCCCGCTCTCGTTTACTAGCCATCCAGTCCTTCGTCTTCAAAGACTCTGCCTTGGGACGGGTCTCGGCAGCAGTTGACTGCTTCGGAACCTCAAACGGAGATTCCTGGCTGGTTGTCTCCGCCCTTCCCGCCTCGGAATTTCTCGGCGACGTCCAAAAGGCAGGCTTGTTGTCGCTGGGGTTAATGGCAACACTGATCATGGCAAGCCTCGCCGGCGGTTTCTGGGCTGTCAATCGGGTGCTGCGTCCGCTGGAGGCATTGACTACGGCCGCCCATGTCATTGCCGAAGGAGGATGGCTGGAAGTCCCGGAGACAGACCGTAACGACGAAATCGGAGTCCTGGCGCGAGCCCTTGACAACATGACCCGGGCACTCCGGAACGTTCACGCCGAGCTTGAGCAGAGGGTCACTGAGCGCACGGCGGAACTGCGCGAAAAGGAACTGCTGCTGTTGCAGCAAACCCGCCTGGCGGCGTTGGGTGAGATGATCGGCAACATCGCCCACCAGTGGCGACAGCCGCTCAATCTGCTGGGCCTTTCGGCTCAGGAACTCCCGATGACCTACAGGCAGGGAAACTTCAGCAAGGAGTACCTCGACACCATGGTCAGGAAAATGCTGGAGACGATCCGTCACATGTCAAAGACTATCGACGATTTCAGGAATTTCTCGACCCCCGAAAAGGAGAAGGTCGATTTCAGGATCGTCGAGGTTCTCCACAAAACGATATCCTTACTGGATGGAACCCTCCATGCACATCGGATAGAGGCCAAAGTAGTTGCTGACGCCGATCCGATGATCAAGGGGTATCCCAACGAGCTTTCTCAGGCGCTTCTCAACATCGTGGTAAACGCCAGGGACGCCTTGGTAGCCAAGGCGGTTACCTCTCCGACCATTACCATCGTCGTAGAAACCACGGACGGCAGTTGCGTGGTGACGGTTGCCGACAACGCCGGCGGCGTCCCTGAAGAGATCATGGAGAAGATCTTCGACCCCTACTTCACCACCAAGGCGCCGGACAAAGGGACCGGCATAGGCCTTTACATGACCAAGATCATCATCGAGAAGAATATGGGGGGAAGGATTTCGGTACGCAATACGGCTGAAGGGGCGGAATTCAGGATCGAGATGGGGAAGGAATAAGCGATACCGCTACCACTGTGAGCGGTATCGCGAACCTGTAGCAAACGCGGCGCTTCGGACCCCATACGAGGTCGATCAACTGAAACTTGTAGCTTAACTGATTGTCCACGATTCCGGGGCAAATCCAGTTTCTAAGGGATAAATAAAGGGACATTTTTGGTTTTGTCCTGTTGGGCGCCACCTCGGGCATGGACATCACAGCACGTTGCCTTGGTCCGACCCCCGCCCCCAGACCCACCCCCGCCCCCAGACCCCGCCTCCAGCACAAACAGACGCATTCTACTCTGGCTGAACAAGGTACTGCAGCGGACGGGCCTGCGGGGTTTGAAGATTGGCCGATCAAGAAGCTCGCATCCTGACCCAGCAATCTCAGATTCTGTCTGTCGATTGACGCACAGGTTATCAACGGACCTTTCTCCCATGAGCCTTTTCATCAGCGACAGGTAGCCAGATGTTAAAGATTGCACCAGCATCGGACGAGTTGTTGGCACTGATCATGCCCCCATGTCTACTGATGATAGCGTGGCAGACGCTCAATCCCAGACCTCTCCCTTTGTGGGAGTCCATTTCTTTGGTGGTGAAATACGGGTCGAAGATCTTGGGAAGGTTCTTGGATGGGATGCCTTTACCGGTGTCTCTAAAAGAGATGCAGACATAACGCCCGGGTGCAAGCAGCGAAGCGGCATCCTGAGGTATAATGCCGACCCCGGCGGTTATTTCCAGGTTCCCGCCCTGAGGCATAGCCTCGACGGCATTGATCGACAGGTGAGAGAAGACCTGCTCCATCTGTATTTTATCTATGCTTACCTGCGGAATGTCAGGCGGCAAATCGAAGGCTGATGTGATAGAGGTTCCGCTAAGAGCAGCACTGACACTGTATATGATCACTGGCGTCAATTGCATTTTCCGCTTCAATCCGCTTTCCTTCCTGGCAAGGGTTCCCAGTCGCTTGCCGAGGTTCCGCGCATCGACAGCGATGCTTTCGGCTTCTTTCAGGTGGGTGAACGCGGCACTGCCCGGGTCGACACACTTTTTCGCGAGATGGACACTGCCCAGCACAATTTGGAGCATATTGTTGAAATCATGGGCCAGCCCGCCAGCCAACACTCCGATGGCTTCCAAATGCTTAAGCCGCTGGGCGTCGGCTTTCGACCGGAGGATAGCGACACAGCGCGAGATGGCGGCCAGGAGCTTGGACAGGTCCACCGGCTTCACAACGTACTGAGTCACACCGATATCGACGGCTTGAAGTATGGACTTGCTCTCTCCCAAAGCGGTCATGAATATGAACTGGGCCTCTGGGAAATCCATGCGAATTGCTCGTGCCATCTCCAGTCCGCTCATGACCGGCATCATGATGTCGCTCAACACGATTTCGGGGGCGTGCCTGTGATAAAGCTCAAGGCCCTCCTGCCCGTCTTTCGCCACGATGCAGTTGAAGCCGTTCTTCCTCAGCATGTTCGTCACCATCTCCCTGGTGGCATCATCATCCTCAGCATAGAGCACCGAGACAGTAGCGGGCATTTTGTTCTCCATTCGAACCTCGCGTTGAACTTTATGTGAGTATTGTGTGGCCCGAATAGCAAGAATTTCCTGGCCGGGAAGCATGATTCCATAGTTGGAGGGGCATTACGAAGGCGGTACTGGTTTTTCTCGCTTAATCTGACCAATGCACTCTTCAATCCCTGCGAAAAGTAATCCGAAATCTATGGGCTTCTCAATGTAATGGTCAATTTCAAATCCCTCGCCAATGGAACTCTCCAGGGAAATTTTCCCGGCATCTCCGGTAATTACGATGAACTTCGTGTCAGGTTTAATGGCCCGTATTTCGCCGGCCATCTGCACTCCGTTCATTTCAGGCATGTTGATGTCCGTGATGACGATATCGGGCAGGTGAGCTTTGAAGAGTTCCAGAGCTTTCCTGCCGTTGGTTGCGGTATAAAGTGCTACGCCTGGAAATTTCCTCGGCACTATATCGGCAAGAAGTTCCAGGGCAGCCACTTCATCTTCCACAAGCAGGATTGAAGCCGGGGCGGGATGGGGGATCTCTCTCATCTGCACACCTCTATCCTGAATTCAGCGCCATTCGCCGTGTTGCGCACGGTGAGCCTTCCGCCCATGTTGTTTTCTACTATGATCTTGGACATGAAGAGACCTACTCCGGTCCCGCCCTGCGGGCCTTTGGTGGTGAAGTAGGGCTCGAAGATTCTGTCGATTATCTGCTCGGGGATGCCTCCGGCGTTGTCGGCAATGGTCACCGCCGCGCAGCCGTCTTCACTGGAAATCGTGACCGTTATCTCAGGCCTGTCGATATTCCTCTCTATCAATGCGTCTTTGGCGTTGACTATGATGTTGAGGAACACCTGTGAGAATTCATTCGGATACCCGGATATGACGGGGTCGTCCTTGGCGATAATTTCGACACTGATCAGAGGGGATTGAAAGCTTCCTTCCAGAAGGGACATCGTCTTGCCGATTGAATCCTGCACCTTGAACTCGACTTTTTCCTTGTCCGGTTTGAAAAAATTCCGAAAATCGTCGATGGTCCGGGACATGTGATGGATTAGTTCCATCGACTTCTCCACATTTCCGACCAAAAAAGTTCTGTCGAACTGGTTCAGATCGTAATACAGCAGCAACTGCTGGACCGTGAGTCCCAGTATGTTCAAGGGCTGGCGCCACTGGTGCGCGATATTGCCGATCATCTCGCCCATGGCAGCCTGGCGGCTCTGCTGAATAAGCATCTGATCCCTTTCGCGAAGGGCTTCCAGGGCCAGCAGGCGCTCCGCGGTCTCCATTCTCAACGATTTTTCCGCCCGCGCCCGCTCCAGGATCTCATCCTGAAGCGACTTGATCGACAAGCCCAGTTCCTTGGTTCGTACCGCCACACGCTGCTCGAGATTGTCATGGGCGCTCTTTAGTACTTCCTCGGCATGCTTACGCTCCGTGATGTTACGCACGATCACGAAGGAGCGTGGTGGATCGCCCGGTACTATGACGGAACTGACATCGGCTGGGAATAGCTCGCCGTTTTTGCGGACACATGTGAATTCTGCGTTCATCCGGCCGGTCCGTTCGCGCTCAGCCAGTGCAAGGGCTGACCGGTCATCGGGGGAGACGATCCCTGTGCGTCCCAACCTGCGAAGCTCCTGTACCGTCATGGAGAACATGGCGCATGCTGCGGGGTTGGCGTCGAAGATGTCTCCATTTGGCGTCGTGAGCAAGATGCCGTCCATAGACTCCTCGAAAATCGATCGGAACTTCTGCTCACTCTCCCGCAGCGCCTCTTCGGTATGTTTACGTTCGGTGATGTCGCTGAGAAATGTCGCCAGTCCCTCCGTGGTCGGATGACAGCGGCATTCAAACCAGCGGTTCAGTGGGGCGGGATAATAGGTCTCAAACCGGATCGGGATGTTTTCCCGGACCGAGCGGCGGAAGTTGACGCCGACAGGAAGATCGTATGCCGCAGGCCACATCTCCCAAATGGTCTTGCCCAGCAGTTGATCCGGGGCCATGTTGAACGCTTTGGCCGCCGCGGAGTTGATGCGTGTATAGCGCCAGTCACGGTCAAAGGAGGCAAATCCGTCGCTCATCTGTTCCAGTATGTCGTTGATCTTTTGATGAGCTGCGCGGAGCTCTTCCTCGGACTGTTTCCGCTCGGAAATATCGGCAAGTGTCACCACGCAACCGATGATATCGTCTTGACCGCTCTTTAGCGGATTTGCGTTGAGGAGGAAATGGAATCTCCTGGCGTCGCTGCGCTTGAATTCCACCTCGACCTTTTCGAAATTTTCTCCATGCAGAAGAGGCAAAACGGAAAACAAACTGTTCCCTCCCGTCATGCGCAGCTGAAACAGTTCGTCGAACGGCTTCAGCAGAAGGTTGTCTTCGCAAAGCTGATGAGCGGACATGCTGGCCCGAATGATCCTTCCATTCTCGTCGCAGACAATGATCGCCTCGCCCGCCTGCTCGATGATGGAGCGGGCGAGCCTCTCCGAGGCCACGATTTCCTCATTGCGCTTTTGTTGTGTGAGGTCGGTGACCACCACGCTCAGCCCGCGGCTGCCGGAGAGATCGAGCGTGCAGCAGGAAATAAGCACAGGCAGGTAATTCGCGGCCCGGGTCATCATGACCATTTCGTCTTTATCGCACGCGTGTTGGCATTTTTGCAGCCTGGCTGCAAAAAGGGCATGGTCCGCAGGCGACACGTAAGTTGCCAGATTTGTGCCGATGAGGTTTTCCAGCGGGGTCTGCAACATGGCTGCCAAGCGGTTGTTGCAGTAAAGGATGGTTCCGTCGGCGGCCAAGATGGCGGCACCTTCGTTCATCGTCTCCACCAGAACGCGGTAAGGCTGTTCCGCCCCCTTCAGGGTGAAGACCTGGTCCCCATCCGGCCCCGAGACCACGAAAGCGTCCACCTCGCCGCTGCCTATGGCCCGCAGGGTCTCTTCCGCCTCTTCCAGGCGGAAACGGAGCTCTTCATTCTCAGCCAGAAGCTCGTGGTGCGATCTGTCCGCCGCTGTCACCCGCCACCTCTTTTCCTGATGTCCAGTCCCAGGAGAATACGCTCCGTCTGCGACATGTCGCCGATGAATTTGCGAAGCGGCGGCGGCAGTTCCTTGACCAGGGTGGGGGCCGCGACGATCTGTCCCTCTTTTGCGAAGATCGGCTGCTGGTAGATGTCGATGATTTCCAGGGTGTATCTGCCCTCCAGGTTTTCCGCACAGATCTTCCGGACATTTTCGATGGCCCGCTGGGAGTTGGGCGTCATGCCGCTCACGAAAAGACGGAGCACATAGTCACCTTTAGCGTTCTCCTGGAGGGCCAGTTCGAACGACTCAGTCGCGTCCTGAAAAGGTGCTGTCTCATCGTTCTTTTTCTTTTTACTCATGTGCTTTACCTATTCGTTTCAAGTCAGCCGAGTGGTTTTATGTCCAGCCCCACCAGTACGCGTTCGGTGTTGGAGAGGTCGCCGATGATCTTTCTTACCGGATCCGGGAGCTTCCGCACCAGGGTCGGCAGTGCCAGGATCTGGTCTCCCTTGGCGAGTTGGGGGTTTACCATCAGATCGATTACTTCGATGCGGTACTTTCCTTCCAGGTATTCTTCACAGATCCGCTTCAGGTTGGCGAAAGCGGCAAGGGATTTGGGTGTCTGGCCTGCGACATAAAGCTTCAGTTGCCAGACCTCTTGCACAGATTCGGTCTTTGTTTTCTGTGGCGCCTTGGTCCTCGGTTCACTGGTCATCGGTGGCCTCCCTTCCCGGTCGCCACAGCCTTTTTCTCCAGGGGGGGAGGTTCGTCCGATTTTCGGGTTCGTGCCATTGCCTGGGTCTCTTCGGTGATGACTTCCTGGTGCAGTTTTTCCCTGGCGATGGCCTGCTCCAAGTCGTCTTTTTCAGCCTCGAAGCCGACGCGAAGCGCCGCAATCTGCGCCTCGATCACTGCCTTCTTGCGCTCTATGTCGCGCTGTTTGCGCTCGATCTCCTGGCTGCGCTCTAGGGTCTCCACCTTTTCCCGTGCCTCCTGGGCTTCCCTGCCAGCACCGGTCAGCACCCCCCCCGTGCCGATATAGACATCTCGAAGCTGTATGCCGTTGTCAGTCAGGCAAAACTCCCGCACCTGGTTGGAGTGCTCCATGCCGCGTGACTTGAGGATGTACAGACCGCGGTTGCGCTCGCCGCTCCCCTCGATTACCTGCAAAAGGAGCCAGGTGTCCGTGAGCGACGATATCCCTACCTCGGTACGTTCCAGGCTCCCACCCACGGAGGTCAGGTCGGTACAAAAGGCGGTGATTCCCTTCATCTTCAGGTAATCGATCAGCCGGGAGAGCATGGACTTCACCTCCATCCGGCTCGCCGCGGCTATCAGATTTGAGATGGGATCGACAACTACGATTGCCGGGTGGAAACCTTCTATCGCCTTGTGCATCGTCACCAGGTGCATCTCCAGCCCGTACAGGGTAGGGCGGGAGTTGCGGAATTCCAGCAGCCCCTTATTCACCCACTGCTCCAGGTCGATGCCGATGGAGCGCATGTTGCGAATGATCTGGTTGCGGGATTCCTCAAAAGCGAAATAGAGGCAGCGTTCGCCGCGCCGGCAGGCGGCATCTACGAAGTGTGCGGCCATGCTCGATTTGCCTGATCCGGCCGTGCCGGTGACGAGTATGCTGCTCCCCTGGTAGTAACCTTTGCCGCCCATCATGGTGTCGAGGCGCGGGACGCCGGTGGAGATGCGCTGGTTTGAGGCGGCATGGTCCAGTCCGATGGAGGAAATGGGCAAAACGGAAAAGCCCTGCTCGTCTATCATGAAGGGGTATTCGTTGGTGCCGTGGGCGGAACCGCGGTATTTGACGATTCTCAGGCGCCGGGTGGCGATCTGCTCTTCAACCTTGTGGTTCAGAAAGATCACGCAGTCGGCGACGTATTCTTCCAAGCCGAAACGGGTCAAGGTCCGCTCCCCCTGCTCTCCCGTGATGACGGCGGTGACGCCCTTTTCTTTGATAAAACGGAACAGGCGCCTAAGCTCCGCCCGCAGGATCGCCTCGTTGCTGAAACCGGAAAAAAGGACCTCGATGGTGTCGAGCGCAACCCGCTTGGCGCCGATGGTGTCAATGGCGTAACCGAGGCGAATGAAGAGCCCCTCCAGGTCGTATTCCCCGGTCTCCTCGATCTCGGTGCGCTCGATATGCACATAGTCGAGGGCGAGTCTCTTTCGGGCCTCCAGATCGTTCAGATCGAAGCCGAGCGAGGCGAAATTTTGTGTCAGTTCTTCGGATTTCTCCTCGAAAGACATGAAAACCCCGGGCTCGTCATACTCCGTGGCCCCGCGCACCAGAAACTCCATGGCGAGCAGGGTCTTGCCGCAGCCCGTGCCGCCGCAGACCAAGGTAGGACGCCCTTGGGGGAGACCTCCGCCGGTTATCTCGTCTAGTCCCTTGATCCCGGTAGGGCATTTCTGCAGAACTTCAACTGTTGGTCTAAGCCCTTTTTTCGGTTTAGTCATTTATAATCCCCTGAAACATTGTGTCATTCATACATACTATGGCAATGAAAGGATGGGGCAGGTTTTTAGGGCGGGTGAGAGTTTGTAAAGTTGTAGGACCCTCTCAGTCATTTGATTATTGGAGCTGGATAATAGATGCTTTATGAGAGAAACGCAACCTGAAAAAGTACTTGGTTGTGCATGCAGCATTGGCGCACAAGTTGGCGGGGACTGCCTACTACATCTAGCACTACACCGAAAGAGCAGCCGAACCTTGACCAGAGGCGCCGTGGGACCTATTTGCTGGTACAGATACTGAATCCAGTCGATGGCTCTTGAGGGAGGTTGCTTCCAGTAGTCGGGGAATAGGAGGCATGTCTGTGAGGTGTGCGGATTGGTCCCGGTAGGAGCAGGGTAGGATGGTTCGTGGGAAGCTCAATCCAGAAGTACGGAGAGGTATTCATGTTGAGTCGCGGAGATGAAGGCTGGTCAAGGAGGGGACGGGGCCGTGCTGGTGGGCGAAGCTGTGACCAATCCGGCCTCCCGTAGCCGGCTCAAAAAAGCCGCCCCCCATGCTCCAGGGGGCGGCTAATGAGAGACACTTCAGCCCATAACCTATTTCTTGAGCATCTCCTTCGCCTTCTTCAGGTTGTGATACGCGATCACCCTGACCTTTGCCATGTTCTCCGTCTTTGGCAGCTTTTCCAACTGCTTCAAGAACCCCTCCAGCTCGCTGTCCGATTTCTTATAGATCTTCTCGCTGAAAGGGATGGAGAGGTCGACCCCCTTCACATTCCAGGCCTCGGGCATGATGGTGAAGGGCGCAAAATAGATGACGTTGCGACCTTTCGCCGGCTTGATTTCCGTGTTCTTCATGTCGGTGAACCGGATCCCGCCTTTGTCGGCTGTGACCGTATAGCTTCCGGAAAATTTCTCCGTCACGTTCTTCTCGTCAAAGTACTCATAGGTCGAGCGCGATACCTGTGCTTTCGAGTGGCAACTCTCGCAGCCGCGCCCCTTGCCCAGCGCGTGACTCATCTTGTCGATCTGGACCCAGAGGATCGCCTTGTTGCCGGAGGGGAGGTCGCTTCTGGTGCCGTTGATGATCATGGCGTCGTTTACGTCGGTGAAGCCACGGGCGACGGAGAAGAACTCTGGCTCTCCGATTTCCGTATTCCCCTTGATTTTTCTCTCGGGGATGGCCCGGAACAAAAGACCGCTCGGTTTCAGATCCCTTTTCTGGTTCAGGACCGCCATGGGATAGGGTTTGACCGGAATCCAGCGTCCGGAAGGGTTCTTGATTATGGTGGGGAAGTCGCGCACGCCGTAGTACTCCTTGTGCTTGGCGTAAGGGGTCTCGACGCCGGTCACGTTCCCCGGTCCCCAGAAGGTGAACTGGTACGCCCCGACATCGGTGATGTGACAGGAGGAGCAGTCGACGTTCTTGTGGCTGGAGCTTTGCACCGCCTCCACGATATCGGGATGGCACTTCTTGCAGGAGTTGCGGGCGTCGTCGCTGGCCAGGTGACCGAAGTTATGGTCCACGGCTTTGTGGCAGTCGAGGCACTGGATTCCCTGCTGGGCGTGCTTCTCCACCGGAAGGTTGGCCGGGAAGGAGTATTCGCCCCTCAGAAATCCGGAGCCGCGCCTCCTGTCCATGGGACCTGCGTGACAAATGCTCGCGCGTCCGCCGCCGTAGCATGAGGGTGTCTCGGGCTTGCCGAACAGGTGGCGCCCTTCGCCCTTGAAGGGCTTGTAGTGACAGTCGTTACAGCCGGCGTGGCAGGTGTTGCACGAGCGCTCGCCCGCTGCATGCTGCTGGCGGGTGTAAGGGACGGAGGTCTCGTCGCGCAGCCGCTCGTAGTTGTCGCCAAACCAGGCCCCGCAGTTCTGCGGGCCGGGGAGATCCTCAGCGAAACTGGTATAGGCCCGCTGGTGTTTCATGAGCCCCTTGGAGGACGCGTTGTAGTCCTTGACCTCCTTGGAATGGCACTTGCCGCAGGTATCCCGGGCGATGTTCGGTGAGTAGGCAAGGGTCTTCGGATCCCTGTCGTGGTAGTACAGCCCCATGACCTTTTTGATCTCGTTCTTTTGGAGCAGGTCCTTGTCCCCCTTGGGGATCATCGCCGTCATGGGGCTTCCACCCTTGTTAGGGACAAGCGGAGTCAGTCCGATGTCGCTTCGGAAAACAGCTTCACCTTTCACCTTCTTGCCTGCAGCGCTGACAAAGGGGCGCAGCAGCCCAAGGTGGGCCGCCTCCTTCTCCATGGAAGCTGCATCTCCCTGGTGACAATCGGTGCAGGAGGGGGCCCCGCCCATGCCGACTTCCCGGTCGACCGCAGAGGGGTCGAGGTACATCGATTCGACGCCCAGTGACTTCATCTTCTCCCGGTCGCCATGGCACTTCACGCAGCCCGATGCGGCGTCATAGGCCAGGGAGCTCCCGGCCGCCAGTAATAGAGCCAGCACAGCTGTTCCCGCAAATCCGAATTTCATTTGGCATCCTCCGTGTAAGCCTTTGGTGACAACTTTCTCGCTGGAGGCATCGCACGAAGCGTGCCGCACCTGCCGGCGTTACGGCAACCAGCCGATCTCGCCTGCTTCCATCTCTTTCATTGACCGTCGCCCCCTGAAAGGGTAGAGTGCGACACGGTGCAAATTGCACCCGGCGCAGGTGCATCCTGCAGTGGCGGGTTGCAGCATTGCACCCTTCGGGGGATTACATGAGACGGCTCAAGATAGGCCAGAAACTGCTTGCCACCCTCCTTGCCTTTACCTTCTTCTCGCTGCTCACCTTTTACCTGCTGATCATCGGTTCCACGGAAAAGATCCTGAGGGAGAACGCGACGCGCCAGGTGCGCCAGCTGGCAGCCAAGTCGACCCAGGAGCTGCAGGGCCTGGCGGAAAATTCCTCCAGGACCCTGCTCGCAGCGACAGCTGCCCCGGACTTTGGTCGTTTCCTGCGCGCCCTGGAATCGCGCGACCCTCGCCGCATGGAGCCGGCCCTTTCCCGCCTGGAACTCACCTTTCTGGATTTCCAGAAGCTCGACAAGAGTCTGCAGGCGATACGGTTCGTCGATAGCGAAGGAAACGTCCTGGTAAAGGTTCGCGAGGGGGAGATCATCCCGCGCAAGCCGGCCTCGCAGGGCTCGGCGCTCGGAGCAGTCCACTCCCTCAGGGGACGTGAGTTCTTCACGGGCGCCATAGCGCTCCCGAAGGGAAGCGTGGCCGTTTCCGACATGGAACGGGGGAGGGTGGAGGAGGAGGAGAAGTGGTGCCCAGCGCTGGTGCGCTTCTCCACGCCTGTCTTTTTCGACGAGGGCAGGCTTGCAGGGCTGGTAATCATCAACGTCTGGGCCGAGACTGCCGGCTCCACGATCAACCGGCTCCTTTCAGCCGAGGAGGGTAGCGCTTTCCTGGTGGAACGAAACCCAGACAGGCCCGAACGCCACGGCATCTATCTCTTCCATCAGAATGAGGCCTGCCAGTTCGGCAACCAGACCGGGACCAAGATCAAGGTGTTCCGGGACTTTCCCCCGTCCATCACCTCTTCATGGATGAAAGAGCAGGAGGGGGTCGCCATCGACCCCCGCAGCGGCGACATCTTGGCGCATCGCTTCTATTCCCCCTTCGGCAGCGATACCAGGGGATGGGTGTTGGTGGTCAAGGCAAGCGAGTCTTTCTTCCTCTCCCCCCTGGCCACCATCCGGGACCAGATCACCCTCTGGGGGGCAGTGGTGGTTGCGCTCGCCGTAGGGGCGGCGCTTTTCTTCGCCCGCTCCCTCACCAAGCCGATCCGCGCGGTTGCCGAGGGGACCGAGCGGATCGGCCGCGACCTCTCCCAGCGTATTGATCTCGACTCCCGGGACGAACTGGGAAGCCTTGCGGCAGGCATCAACGAGTTGGCCGCGACGCTGGAAAAGAACCTGGACGAGCGGCAAAGGGTCGAGGAGAAAATCCGCCATGCCGACAAGCTCGCCTCGATCGGCGAGATGGCCGCAGGTCTGGCCCACGAGTTGAACACGCCCCTTAGCAACATCAACGCCCTGGCCACCCTGGCCAGAAAAGAGGTGGAACGCGGCGAGTGCGACCGTCGGGCCATCGCCCTGGACCTGGCCGACATCTCCAGCCAGACCACAAGGTGCAGCGGCATCGTCTCGGGTCTTTTGAGCTTTGCCCGGCGCCAGGAACCCTGCATCACCTGCCTCGACACGGTGCGCGTCCTCCAGGACGCCTTCGCGCTGGTGGGGATCAAGGCAAAGCTGAAAGGGGTCTCACTTCATTTTTTCGAAACGGAGCCGGTCATGGCGCGGGGCGACGAGCAGCAGCTCCTTCAGGTCTTCATCAACCTGCTGGTAAACGCCATCGACGCAGTGGATCCCGATAAGGGGGTGGTCTCGGTAGAGACTGCGTGCGGGGACGGGAGTGTCCGCATCCGCTTCATAGATAACGGCGCAGGAATCGCTGCCGAGCAGATGGGGAAGATATTCGATCCCTTCTTTACCACCAAGGAGGTGGGAGCGGGGACCGGCCTGGGACTGTCGGTAAGCTACGGGATACTTACGGCGCTGGGGGGCGAGATATGCGTGCAGCCGGCGCCCAACGGAGGGAGCATCTTTACGGTGACGATTCCTGAAGGGAGGGGACAATGATCAGAGTTATCGTGGCAGAGGACGATCTGTTGGCGGCCAGTATCTTCCGCCGAATGCTGGGCCCCGAGTTTCAGGTAACCAGCTTTGGCAATGGCGAAGAAGCGCTCCTCTACTTCACCGCCCATGGTGCGGACATCATCCTCACTGATCTGCGGATGCCGCGCATGGGCGGGCTGGAACTTCTGGCGAAGGTGAAGCAGATTAATTCCGACACCATCGTCTTCATAATCACAGGCTATTCACTGGTGGAGGACGCGGTCAAGGCGATCAAGCAGGGGGCCTACGACTACATCGCCAAGCCGTTCGACCCGGATGACGTGCTGACCCGGATAAACAGAGCCGTACGTGAGCGCAGAATGGAGGAGAAGCTACAGGTCTACGAGAGGGAAAGAGAAATCGGGGCGGCTGACAGGCTCCCGGTGACCGGGGATCCGGCTTTGCTGCAGGTGCTGGAGCTGGCCCGAAAGGTGGCCCGCACTGACAGCACCGTCCTGATCCAGGGGGAGACCGGCACAGGGAAGGAACTGGTGGCGCGGATGCTCCACAACTGGAGCCCTCGCCGCGAGCAGCCATTCGTGCCGGTCAACTGCGCCGCGCTGTCTGAGGGGGTGCTGGAGAGTGAGCTCTTCGGCCATGAGAAGGGAGCCTTTACCGGGGCGGTGGCCCGAAGGGCCGGGTACTTCGAGCTGGCCCACCGGGGAACCATCCTCCTGGACGAGATCGGCGCCACCACACCCAGATTTCAGGTGAAGCTCCTGCGGGTCCTACAGGACCGGCTGGTGCACCGCGTCGGAAGCTCCACGCCGATCCCGGTCGACAG
>Ga0209317_1000435_pt1 | contig 50948 bp, 44 predicted proteins | sample RifGroB2_FD_183994 | JGI IMG/M metagenome (GOLD analysis project Ga0209317, IMG submission 183994) | Soil microbial communities from Rifle, Colorado, USA - Groundwater B2 (SPAdes) (version 2) | ecosystem: Environmental > Terrestrial > Soil > Unclassified | place: Rifle, Colorado | collected... | reverse complement strand
CGAACACGGAAGTTAAGCCTCTCTGGGCCGATGGTACTGCATGGGTAACTGTGTGGGAGAGTAGGTCGCCGCAGGGAATTTAATAGAAAAAGCCCCACCCGAGAAATCAGGTGGGGCTTTTTTGCGTTCATCTTGCGGTTACGTGTTTTCTTTACCTCTGTTTCTCAAGCACTTCCTATTAATATCATCCTCAGCACATAAGTACCCACTCCATCTGACCCTTTCCAAGTCAACCTTTTCCCCCTCCATCGACACGTTATGACATAGAGTAAGATTGACATATTGTTTGGCTGATTTAATATGTCTACGCTAACGTCGACCTCATTCACAACCAGACTCTGCGAGCAGACCGAAATGTCCTATTCACAAGATGATAAGTTGATTTCCATATCCACGCCACTTGGTAAGGACGTGCTCTTGCTAACGGGTTTTAATGGTGTGGAAGGGATTTCAAAACTGTACAGCTTTGAACTGGCTATGATCTCGGAAAAACATTCTATTTCCTTCGACGCCATTGTGGGCCAGAAGGTAACGGTCTCGGTCGGTCTCGCTGATGGAACCATCCGATATTTCAACGGGATTATCTCACGTTTTTCCCAAGGCAGGGGAGGTGGAGAAGGCGGCGGGGACACAAGGTTTTCCCATTACCGGGCGACCTTGGTCCCTTGGTTGTGGGTGCTGACCCAGGCCTCTGACTCACGGATATTTCAGAACCTGTCCGTCCTCCAGATCGTCGAAAAGGTATTCAAGGATCAAGGGTTGACCGATTACCGGGTTGATCTGCAGGGCAGTTATAACAAGAAGGAATTTTGCGTGCAGTACCGGGAGACGGATTTTGATTTCGTGTCCCGGCTTCTTGAGGAAGAAGGCATCTTCTATTACTTCGAGCAGGAAAATGGCAAACATACGGTGGTGCTGGCTGACAACCACGGCGCGCATAAACCGTGTGCCGGCCAGAAAACCGCGTGCTATCAACTGAGCGCCGATGGGGTGCAGGAAGAAGATGCCATCACCTCTTTGGAAATGACCAGGCAAATATGTGCAGCCAAGTACATTCTCAATGACTTTAATTTCAACATTCCCCATACCCACCTGACAGTTGAGGTGCCGTGCAAGACCCAGTTAGGTCCAGGCGGCCGGGAAATATACGATCATCCCGGAGGCTACGCCAACAAATCTTCGGGAGGCATGCTCGCGCAAATCAGGATAGAAGAGGAAGAGGCCCACTCTTCCAGAGTTTTCGGTTCCAGCGACTGCAGAGCCTTTTCCAGCGGGTCCCGGTTCACCTTGAAGGACCATTACCGCTCCGACCTCAACGATAAAGATTATGTGCTGGCATCTGTTTCCCACGAAGCGACCGAAGGGTACGGTGCTGACTCAGGGCATGGGTATAAAAATGTCTTTGAGTGCATTCCCTACAGTATCCCGTTTCGACCCCCACGCGTCACACCCAGGCCGGCCGTGCTAGGGACTCAGACTGCCATTGTGGTTGGTCCTGCCGGGGAAGAGATCTATACCGATGAGTACGGCCGCGTCAAAGTACAGTTCCATTGGGATCGTGAGGGGAAAGGTGACGACACGAGTTCGTGCTGGATCAGGGTCAGTCAGGCCTGGGCCGGCAGCGGTTGGGGCGGTATGCACATCCCGCGGGTAGGCCATGAAGTCATAGTCGATTTCCTAGAAGGAAATCCTGACCGGCCGATTATCACCGGCCATGTCTATCATGGGTTAAACAGGCCTCCGTATCCGCTTCCTGAGCATAAGACAGTGAGCACCCTTAAATCCGACTCATCTAAGGGAGGTGGAGGATTCAACGAGCTTCGTTTTGAGGACAGGAATGGGCAGGAAGAGATATATCTGCACGGTCAAAAGGATTGGAATATCGAGATCCTGGATGACAAGAACCAGAGCATTGGCCATGACGAAACTCTGCAGGTAGCGAACAATCGCATGAAATTTATCGGTGCCAATCAGACAGTGAAGATCGCTGCCAACCATACCGAAACTATTGGCGCTAATAAAACAGAAAAGGTCACTATCAACAAGGCGGAGACAATCGGCCTGGCCAAGGAATTGACCATAGGCGGTCTTTATCAGGTGACAGTAGGAGCAGCCTTGAACGAAACCGTAGCCGGTGCCAAGACTGAGCAGGTGGGGCTGGCCAAAGCGGTAGTGGTCGGGGCGCATATGACGGAAAGGGTCGTCGGCAATCGGGACATCATCGTGGGGCAGAGTCTTGCAACAACCGTCTCTGAGAACAGTACCGTCAAAGCCAGGACTATCGTGCTGGAAGCGGCAGATGAAATAATCTTCAAAACCGGCTCTGCCAGCATTTCCATGAGGTCGAACGGGGAAATTGTCGTCAAAGGGGCATCCATAACGCAGAATGCCTCAGGTGAGATCGTCATCAAGGGAGCAAGAACTGCGGTGAACTGATAATGCAAACAGGGAAGAACCATAAAATGGCCGCCTCCGAAGCGGTTGTGATAACCGGTTTCGGTCTGCTGACCCCTATCGGCGAATCCTTCTGGCATTCAATGCTGTCGCTCCGCGCGAAGCGGTCTTGCTACCAGCAGCATGAAACCGTGCTGGTCGCTGACTCCCGGTACGGCGAGATCCTGCGCGGAGCCGCCATCAGCCGTGTTCCCAATCGCATCATCCCCCGCAGTCTCTCTGGCGCAGATCGAATTTCCGCCTTGCTACTTCCTTCTATTGCAGAGTGTTTGGACGGCCTGCCGTTGGACCTCTGCCAGGGTATGGAGTGGCAATTGGTTACCCGTCATGCTGGCTCCGAGGGGACCTTCCGTACTTCAATTGCTGAGAAGCTACCAGAGGCTAATTTTTCTCCCGACTCGTTTTGCCCGTCAGGTGCCGTTCGAAGTCACTTTTTTGCCCGGATAGCCGATGCTGCCGAATCGCTGCTGGCTAGTCGGGCTGATAGGGTGCTGGTCGCTTGCGCCGATTCTCTGTGTGACACACCTCAACTGGAAGAGCTTCTATATGCCGGCCTGCTGAAGGATGCAGCCAATCCTTATGGCCTCATGGCCGGTGAAGCGGCCGGCGCCGTTTTGCTGGAGCGTGAGTCGACAGCCTGCACGCGCGGCGCACCGATCATGGCCAGGATTGCCGCCTGGGGGAGAGGCAACGAGCCGAATCCTTGGCCGGGCGGCTCACCTTCTACCGGCCAAGGGCTAACGGGAGCGTTTCACGAAGCATTCTCCCGGCTTGCTGACTTCGGCGCCAGTGTCGGCCAGGTTATCACTGACGAAAACGGCGAGAGACCACGTGCCCTGGAGTGGGCATTGACAGCCGGCCGGATCTTTCCGAACAATGAAAAGGTGCGTCTCCTGCGCCACCCTGCCGTCATGACCGGCGATGCAGGGGGCGCCCTCGGAGTAGTGGTGCTGGCTGATGCGATAGCACAAATTGCATGGCATCCTCCGCCCGTTGGTCGGATAGCACTGGCAGTCTCCGATGATCAGGGAGATCGGCGGGTGCTCTGCGTCGAACCGGGAGAGCGTCCAGCACGGCGCAGCCACTTCAAGGCTGTTCGGCAGCGGCTTGGCTGCGAGAAGGAAAAACACGGAGGGGTAAAATGGGTGCCAGCGTCACAGTGAACAATCAAACCGTCGTCCACAAGGATAGTGACGGCACCGTGGTAACCTCGCCGGACATATGCATCACACCGGTGGGTAACGCTGTCTTGCCGATTCCCTACGTCAATGTCGCCAAATCGGCAGACACTGCCGGGCAGATTACCCGTGGTTGTGCGCTCTCCGTTGCCGATGAACAGGCGCCGATACAACTGGCTCCGCTATATTCCGGCGAGCCGGGTTCATCAAGCCTACTATACGATACCGATCTGGTGCTGGAAAAGCCGGGTACCGATTGTGTGCTTGTCGGCCACGCCTGGGCGCCGCAGGGGAAGGCGCCCCATGTAGACGTCAGTTTCAGTGTAGGGGAGGTCCGAAAGCAGGGGCGGGTTTTTGGCGAGCGGATCTGGCTTAAGGTGCTGGGCGCAGTATCTTTGTCGCGACCGGTCCCTTTCGAGAAAATTCCCCTGGTATGGGAGCGCGCTTTCGGCGGAGCGGACACCAGCTGGCAGGAGCCGGCTGGACATGAATTTTGTCTGGAAAACCCGGTAGGAGTGGGATTGATGGCGCACAAATCGAGGCTTGTAATTGACGGCCTTCCGCTGCCGAACATTGAGAACCCTTCTGATCTTATCAAAAACCCCCGCCAGCGCCCGCGGCCGGTCGGCTTCGGGATGATCCCTCCGCACTGGCAGCCTCGCGCAGGTTACGCCGGTACCTATGACGATAGCTGGCGAAAAACGGTGAGTCCTCTCCCGCCGGCGGACCTTGACCCCCGCTTCTACTCTGCTGCCGCACCGGGACTGGTGTCGCAAAGATACCTGACAGGTAGCGAGGGTGTGCTTATTGAAGGGGCAGCCCGGCAGGGGCGCCTGCAGTTCAGCCTGCCGGGAATTGCCCTGCGTGCGACGGTGCGGCGCAGGGGCGGCGAGGAGGAACTGCCCATGCGTCTCGACACCGTGATTGTAGAACCTGACAACGCTCGTTTGGTGCTGGTCTGGCGCGGCACAATAAATGTTCACGGCCAGATCCACGAGATCGGCCCTGTGCGGGTAGGGTCGCGTTCCTAAAAAGAAACTATAGGGGAGCCTCATTGGAACGCGAGTAGGTTCCCATCAGTTCGGTTGTGGCTAGAATGTGCTGTTCCATCGCCGCTTCCAGCGCCTGCCTTTCCGCCCCTGCTTCCATCTTCAGTTTTATGTCTAAGGCAAACAACCGGAAGAAGTAACGATGGATACCCGAGGGAGGGCAGGGACCATCGTAACCGACTTTCTTTCGCGTGTTCACCCCCTCTTCAGCGCCCCAAGGGGCAGTGTGCTCCCGGATCTCCTTTGTTTCAGGCGGGATGTTCCAAAGCACCCAGTGCGTCCAAAGACCAGCAGGTGCATCCGGGTCCTCCACAATCATGGCCAGAGACTTTGCCTGGAGCGGTGTACCATGGATTATCAGGTAGGGATTGATATTTTCGCCGTCGCAGGTGTATCTCGACGGGATCTGTGAGCCGTAGTTGAAGGCCGGACTGGTCAGTTTGAATTCCATTCTTTTTGCCTCCCGTGAGCTATATGTGGGCAGAACACCTAAAGAATACAAATTTGAAGCGCGGCGTCAAGTTCGCTAAAGGCTCCCCTGCAAAAGCTCGTCAGTTGCAATTACAAGTGCATCCTCTAAAATTACCTAATTGCAATTCAGCTATGAGGTCTGCTGCGCGCAGCCAAATCTTTAGAATGCGGAGGGACGGAAAGCTAAGGTCGAGAAAGCAAGATGGAAGGAAGGCTCCAAAGTCCCTCACTGGAGGCACAAGATGAAAAAGCACTTTCTGGCCTTGATGTCCCTGCTGGTCGTTTTTTCCGGCTGTGCGACCAAGGGGTTTGTCAAACAGCAGACCGATCCGCTTGCCTGTAAAGTAGATGTTCTCGAAACAAAGGCAAGTGCTGCGGAGTTGAGGTCAAACACTCTCGAGTCGCGCCTGGACCTTCTGGAGTCGCGGGCGAACAATCTGGAGGCCCAGGTGAACGCTCTGCCCAAAACTCTGGAACTGGCACCCGCCGATAGAGAGTTACTGAATGAGGCGACAAGGCAGGCCGCGGAGAGTGCGGAAAGGGCGGAAGCCGCGGCGAATCGGGCCGCTAAGGCGTTCGAATTGGGCCAGACAAAGTGAGGTTCAGCCGGCGCTACCTTCAGCCCCGTCAGCGCACTCGCCAGGCGCATGAGCGGCTTTGAACCGCTCAGCCAAAGCGCTGGGTAGACACTCTCTGACGTTTGTAGTCGTCATATGCGCTATTTGCCTCACCCCGCCAGCACCCCGCGCCACCGTTACCTCTGCCGACGGCTTAATCGGTCGACCGCAGCAGTATTTGGTTGGTGAGAACGAGTCGCTGGTGGAAATAGCCCGAAAATTCGATCTCGGCTTTAACGCAATTGCCGATGCCAATCCTGGGGTAGATCCGTTCATACCAGCAGCCGGGACTCGCATAACTATCCCTACTGTCTGGATATTGCCCCCTGCTTCCAAGCTCGCCACCATAGTCGTAAATATTCCCGAATTTCGGCTCTATTTTTTCCCCGTCCGATCAAGCGGTGAGGTCGTGACCTTTCCTCTGGGTATCGGAGACGAGGGGACGGATACACCGACCGGCAGCTATACGGTGACAGAGAAGATCATCCGCCCCGCCTGGCACGTGCCGGAATCTATACGCGCGCAACTGCCAGCGCTCCCTAAAGTTGTGCCTCCAGGACCCGACAACCCGATGGGTAGCCATGCACTGCGGCTTTCGCTGGCGAGCGTTCTTATTCACGGGACCAACAAACCCTGGGGGATCGGGAGAAGGTCGAGCCACGGTTGCCTCCGGCTGTATCCGGAAGATATCATCCGCCTTTTTAAGCTTGTACGTAAAGGTACGCCGGTGGTGATCGTGGACCAACCGATCAAGGTCGGCCTGGAAGGAGAAAGGGTTTTTGTGGAAGTGCATAGATATGAGGGGGCGGAGTCAAGTGTTGAGCAGGCCATGCAGATGCTTTCGGAGAGGGGCCTACTGGGGAGAATCGACTTCTCCAGGCTGAAAGTCGCCATGGAAGAAATGAATGGCATGCCGATTGACATCACGCTTACCCGTTGACCGATCACCTGCCGCCTTACTGGTCATGAATCGAGGACCTCCCTCAGCTTTGTTAGCAGCAGAGAAGGGGATACCGGCTTGGTGAGAATCTGTGCCCTTTGCGCGAGGATGCTTTCTTTTCTGATAATTTCGTCCGTATAGCCGCTGGTGAACAGCACTTTTGTTCCTGGACGGATCCTTTGGATTTCCTCGTAAACCTGCCAGCCGTTTTTGCGCGGCATGATGGCGTCCAGAAAGGCCAGAGATATCGTGTCCTGGTGCTGCTGGAATTTCAGCACGGCGTCGTCCCCGGCGACCGCAACCACGGTCTTGTACCCGTAGGCCTCAAGGATGTCGACCACGATCTTTCGCACGTTCTCGTCATCCTCCGCCACCAGAATCGTTTCCGTTCCCCGCGGGAAAAGCTGCGCCGTTTCCTGAGCGTTTGCCTGCGCCGCGTGGGTGAGTGGCAGGTAGATTCTGAAGGTGGTGCCGTAACCAACCTCGCTGTAAACCCTGATATGGCCGTTATGCTGCCTCACTATGCCGTAGACGATCGACAACCCGAGACCGGTCCCCTTTCCTTGTGCCTTGGTGGTGAAAAACGGCTCGAAGATCCTTTTCAGGTTTTCTTTTGGGATTCCGCTGCCGTTATCGGAAAAAATGATGGTGGCATAACTGCCGGGCATGATGCCGGCCGCCGTGGCAACATCAGCATCGATCGTCTCGGAACCGGTGCTGATGGTGATGCGCCCCCCCTCGGGGACGGCATCATGGGCGTTGACGGCAAGATTCATCAATACCTGTTCAAGTTGGCTTACGTCCGCAAGTACGGTAAGTTTTTGCGGAGCAGGGGTGATGATCAGTTCGTGCCGCTCTCCGATCACCATGAGGAGCAACTTCTTGATGTTCTGCACGATGGTGTTAAGATCGACCGGAACCAGCGTGATGGCGTGCTTCCTGCTGAAGGCAAGGAGGCCGCGGGTGAGCCCTGCTGCCCGCTCCGAGGCGTCAAGCATCTGCTGGAGGTAGGTCATGAGTGGGCTCTCGCGGCTGATGTTCATCTGCATGAGCGCCGCGTTGCCGATGATGACCGTCAGGATGTTGTTGAAGTCGTGAGCGATCCCGCCTGCCAGGGCTCCGATGGACTCCATTTTCTGCGATTGATGCAGTTGCTCCTCGAGTTTCTGACGTTCAGTAATGTCCTCGACCACCCCGATCATGTAGGCTGGCACCCCCTTCGCGCTGTGCACAAGCGACAGGGTGAGGATGGTCCAGACAGATGTGCCGTCGGGGCGGCGGTAACGCTGCTCAGCAGTATAAACCGGAATCTTCCCGTTCAAGAGCAGCCGGACATGCTCCTGAAATGCTTCCAGGTCATCGGGATGGGTGATCTGGTGGATGGTCCGCTCGAGCATCTGGTTGGCGGGGCAACCGACGATATCGCAAAAGCGGCGGTTGACCAGGATGAGCCTGCCGTCTGTTGCCATATGGGCAATTCCGACAGGTGCCTGCTCGAAGGTGCTCCTGAACCGGAGTTCGCTCTGCTCCAGGGTGGCCGCTTTGCCGATGAGATTTTTTGCCCCGAGACCGATGCCGGCCATTCCCAGAATCCAGAAAAGACTGTGACCGAGGGCGCTTACTAGCAAGGTGCCCCGCATCGCCCTTTGGACCTGCGCAATAGGGACCGAAACGCTTATGCCGATTCGTCCCGCGCCCGGCATGGCTTCATCGACCGAGTGATGGCACTCGAGACACGGATGCTGAGTCATCATAGGGCGCATCAGGCGCATGTAGGGCTGGCCATTGATTACCTGGATTTCGCTCTTTTCCCGGGCTCCAAGTTCAAATGACTGCAGAGCCTTCTGTTCCCACGGGTCGGGGGTGTTTTCTGGGGTAAGCGGGCTAAGGCTGCTTAGGTGTCCCTGGCTTAGCTCCGGTTGTTTGCGCGCCATCTCGAAAACCTGCCGAAGCATGCTGGTGGGGCTGACCAGCGTCAGCTCTCTGCCGGCAGGGGTGCGAATGTCCCGCTCGGGTATGCCCGAAAGGTATGAGTTTGGTTGATTGTTCTGGGTGACCGGCGCGTAGACTCCGCCGTAGCCTTGAGCCCACCTGCGATAAAGGAGATCCTTTTCCAGTGCGGCACGCGCCTCGGCAAGGCCTATGGCAAGCGTCTCCGCCTTTTGTTGCCGATATCCCAGCCCAAAGGACGCTGCAATCAGCAGGGTCCATAAGGTGGACAGCCAGAGGGTATAGTTCCGCAGCCGCCTGACCTGCATTTTTCGGCTGTCATGCAACTGCCCGTTAATGTCCATGGCACTTCCTGCCGATTGGGGGATTGTTAATTGTACCCATTCCAATTGCCGTGGGCTCCAGTGTCGCGGCTATAGGCGCCGCTTCCGGGAATTTTTGCAGCAAAAGGGGCAACTTTATTTGGGGAGCGGCTTACGGGCCTTCAGTGGCGTCTGTTTCCAGAAAACCCCCAGTACCGTCTCTTCATCCGCCGTCAGACTTACCCCCTTCTGCTCCATTCGTTTCTGGATTCCTCCCAGATCCTTGTCGGCCGCTAAGGCCTCCTCGATCCGCTTGGGGCTGTGGCAGGGGATGCACTTATTATCGATAACAAGCTGGGCCTTTTGAAAATCGCCTCCGGTCACACTCCCAAGCTCGTCGCCTGAGGTCGGAATCTCCTGGCCGGCCCGGAGTGTTGAAGTGGCGAAAAGTGTCAGGGCCAGTGTCAGTATCAGAGTTTGTCTCATCAGAGCTCCCTTAGGTCAACGGCCTGTATTCTTTAAGCTTTACATATAGCAGATTTTCTCAAGATTGCTCCGCGCCGGCCGTCATTGCAATCGTTGATCGCTGGGGATAAAAGCGCGGGGAGTTTATCCATTGATTCTTTTCCTGTCTTGCCAGCTCCTACCCTCGTCCCCCGCTCTGTTCCATGTGATTCCCTCCGGAGACCGTAAGCCGGTGGTAACAGTCGGGGGCTATCCACGGACCCATAGAAGCGCTGATATTCTGAGCTCCAAGACGCTGTATTTGCGGTTAAAATTGAGAGACAGAATGTGATAAACTCAGGGCTTGATCATCTGGATGCCGAAGTGAGTCCTTCCGGGGTTTAGGACTGAGGAACCCAGCTTGGAGGCGCTCTCGGAAAAACCTCCCGCAAACGATGGTCGTGGTGGTGAAGGGCGGCGCGCAAGCACGCCATTGCCTTTTTCGGGGCCTTTTTCGGGAGCGAAGACGGGAATCTGTCGGTAATGCTATTGGATGGAAGCTTTTAGGTGGACGGACAGAAAGTGCGGCGGGACTTGAGGGAAAACGAGATCCTAGGTCTAGAGCGCAGACTTAACATGCTTATTCCTCCCGCGCTGCGCGTGTAGTCGCGTGTAGTAGTTTACCTGCTGGGGGTAAACGCGTTCCTGCTGAACGCGCTTCGTTTAAGAATCCATCGCTGCCGTGGAGAAGGTGGGGCTCTTTGGGCCATCAACGAGCTGCCTCCCTCGTCACCCGGCCACAAGGATTGGACTGATGCCGCAGAGCCTGCGCATACTTCATCTGGAAGACGATCCGATGGATGCCGAACTGGTGATGATGGCCCTTTCGGCCCAGGGGCTGAAATGCGAGGTGCAGGTGGTGTCGAGGCGGGAGGAATTCGGCTCGGCCCTCGACCGGGGCGGCATAGACCTGGTGCTGGCCGATTTCGCCCTCCCCGCTTTTGACGGCATGAGTGCATTGGCCATCGTTCGCCAAAAATACCCCGATCTCCCCTTCGTCTTTGTCTCCGGAAAGCTCGGTGAAGAAGCGGCCATCGAATCTCTTAAGAGCGGCGCCACCGACTATGTCTTGAAAAGCAGGCTTTCGCGGCTGGGCCCGGCAGTGCAGCGAGCCCTTAACGAGGCGACAGAGCGCTCGAAGCAGAGACTGACGGAAAAAGAGCTGGAAAAGGCGTATGCCGAGATAGAGAAGAGGGCGGAGGACTACCGGAACCTCTTCAACAGCATCCGTGACGTGATCGTGGTGACCGATGACAACCGCACCATCCTGCATGTCAACCAGCCGGCCCTGCAGGAGGTATTTGGTTACCAGCCGGAGGAGGTGGTTGAGAAAAGTAGCAGCATCCTCTATGCGGACGAGGAAGATTTTCAGAAAATGGGCAGGGAAATCTTCGACAATCGCGAGTCCGTCAAGGGGAAGCTAATGGAACTGCACTTCCGCAGGAAAAACGGCGAGCTGTTCATAGGTGAGCTCTACGCGATGAAGCGGCTGGACCGCTTCGGCTTGGTTACTGGCAACATCTCGGTCTTCAGGGACATAAGCGAGCGGAAAAAAGCCGAGGCCGACCTTCGGGACAGCGAGCTGCGCCGTTACCAGATGCAGCTCGAGCTTAGGTACGCGGCGGAAATCCAGGCGAAACTCCTGCCGCGCGATTACCCGGAGATTCCAGGATTTGATCTGGCGGCAAAGTGCCTTCCAGCCAAGCAGGTGGGAGGTGATTTTTACGACTGGCAGCAGGTTACCCCGGCCGTCTTCGACATTACCCTCGGTGATGTAATGGGCAAAGGAATGGCGGCGGCCATGCTGATGGCGACGGTCAGGGCAGCCCTTCATGCAGTGACGCTTTACAACAGCCCGGGCCAGGCCCTGCGCCTGGCGGAAAAGGCGCTATTCAACGACCTGGAGAACTCCGAGAGTTTCGTTACGCTCTTTCATGGGCAGCTGAACGCGGCGAAGCGCACCCTTTCCTTTGTCGACTGTGGTCACGGTTACGTCTTTTTGAGGCGTGCTGACGGCGCAGTTGAAACCCTGGTGCCGCGGGGCCTTCCTTTGGGCGTGCGGGGAGGGGAGGTGTACCAGGAAGGGGTGGTCCACTTCCTGGAAGGGGATGTGCTGGTTCTTTACAGCGACGGGTTGATCGACGCCAATCCGGAGTTGGCACTTAGTAACCTGATTTTTTCCGAGCAGATGGCCGGGCTGGCAACCGCCCGGGAGATGGTGGATCGCCTGATAGGTCTGACCGGGGAGCCCGACCCTCAACCTGACGACATCACCGTCCTGATCGCTCGCTGCACCGGATGAGGGGGGCGCTCCCTTCGCGGTAGCAGCCCTCACAGCAGATCCAGGTCGCGAAGTCCTTCCAATAACTCCTGCCCCTGCGGCGAGTCGAAAAAGCTGCGGATGTTTCGTTCTGCCGTCCCGGGGTCCGGTGCATCAGCGAGAAAAACTAGCAGTGCGTCCAGTGAGTCAAACTCTCTTGCCAGCCGACTTGCCGCAGCCGGCCCTACTCCGGGAATGCCCAAGGCGCTCAACAGGCGAAAAGGGTCCGGGTGTTTTACCTGCCGTAGCGCCGAACTGAGCCTCCTCGCCGTTTCGCTTCCGAAGCCCTCAATGGCCTCCATCTGCTCGCTCTGCAGCCGTAACAGGGAAGGCAGGTCGTGCACCAGCCCGGCCTCCACCAGTTTGCGAAGGCGTGCGGGGCCGAGCCCACGGATAGCCAGCCCGTTCTTGGATACGAAGTGGACGGCCCTCGCCAGAAAACGGTCTCTGCAACCTGGTGCGTCGGTCAGGCATGCTGCCGTCCCGGACTCCGGGGCTTTGGCAGGTTCGCGAGCCGGTTCGCCAGAATCCTCTGCTCTTTTCTCTACCTCCAGCACCTGCGGGATGATGTCTGCTACCAGCGCGACGACTATCCGATCTCCAGCCGCGACCCCCAACCGCTCCATCGCCTGTTCGTTGTGCAGCGAGACCCGGCTTACCCGCACCCCGCCCAGACTGATCGGAACCACCTCGGCAACAGGGGTACGGCGCCCGGTACGCCCCACTTTCCAGCGGATCTCCCGCACTACCGTCCTGGCTCTTTCCGGCGGAAATTTCCAGGCTGCGGCCCAGAAGGGTGCCCTGGAGCCTTCACCAAGGCTCCCCCGCAGGGAAAGGTCGTCGATCTTCACCACGATGCCGTCGGCTGCAAAGGTTTTCCCGTCGCGGCCGTCCAAGGATTTCTGGTAGGCAGCACGAATTTCATCCATGCTCTGCAGCTGGCTCATAAGGTCAAGGCGGACAGGGAAGCCCCAAAGCGACAAAAGCCGCATTGCGGCGAGATCCGAGGTGATGCCTGAGACCTCTTCGGCAGCCAGAAGCTCGAATGGAAAAAGGCGCAGAGCGACCACGGCCTGGGGGGCGGGATGTCTTGACTTGAGCGCCGCTGCCGCAAAATGGCGAGGCGTCGCGTATTTCTTCAGGCTGCCGGTGGCCTTTGCCAGCAGCGTCCGGTCCGCATAGACCTCGCCCCGCACCGTCACCCGTCTCGGGAACCTGCCGGAGAGTTCCAGTGGAATCCCGGAGATCTGCTTTGCCCGCTTTGTCACATCCGAGCCAAGGCGTCCGTCCCCGCGCGTCGTCGCGGATACCAGACGCCCGTCCAGGTACCTCAATTCGACCGGCAGGCCGTCCACCTTCGGCTGGACCAGTAGCTTGATTTTGCCTTCTTTCGCCGCGGCCCTCTGTAACATGGCTTCGACCGCTTCCGGCCCGGTAGCCGAGGAGAGGCTTAGCATCGGTCGCTCATGCAGCAGCGACTTAACATTTGGGTCAGAGTCGCTTCCGACTGTACGGGTGGGAGAGTCGGCGGCAGCCAGGACCGGGAAGCAGCGCTCGAGCAGGACCAGTTCAGTGCAGAGCCTATCGTAGTGGGCGTCGCTGATGATTGGGCGAAACCTCTTATAGTAGAGGTCGTTATGGAGCCGGATCTCTTCTGCCAGTTGCGCCATCCGCTGCTTGGCGCTTGAAGAAGCAATCCCGGGGCAGTCCTTTGAGGCTGATGCGGTCAGGGCGGGGATTATGTATAAAAGAATCAGCAGGAAGCAAAGGGGGCGGAGCATGCTTTATTCCTGTCTGATTAAGGAGACCTCGTTTCCGAAGACGAGGACGACCATCTGTTCCACTCTTCGGAAAGGGGTGTGGCGGCGTCCAATTTGGCTGGTTAGGTCGTCGTGGTCGCTTGGCTGCTGTCATTCGATTATTGCTGTCGATTCCGCCGCGAAGGCTGCATCCAGCATAGCGGGTGCGGTGCGCCACCGATGTCTCGCATGCATGATCACGAGGAGCACCTTCCGGTCGTTTCGCTCCGCGAAGGCGACGAGGCATTGGCCGGCGTTTGGAGTGGTGCCCGTTTTAACCCCTATCGCCCCGTCATATCGGCCGATCATCCTGTTTTTATTGGTTAGCTGAAACGAGCGGTTGCCCTTCACCGTCGCGATCCGCATGCTGCGTCGTGCCACTAGCTCGGCAAAAAGCGGGATGCGAAGCGCTTTCCCTGCTAGCATCGCCATATCATGCGCGCTGGAATAAAGCCCGACGTGGTCATGGCCGCAGGCGTTGGTAAACCGCGTGTCCCGCAGATGGAGGCTTCGCGCTCTGGCATTCATACGCACAACGAAAGCCTTCTGGCTGCCGCCCTCATGGTCGGCGAGGGCCCGGCAGGCGTCATTTGCCGAAGATATAAGGGTGGCTGCCAGCAGATCCCTGACCCGTATGCGGTCGCCATGCCTGAGCCCTATTCTGCTGCCGGTCTCCCGGGAGGCGCTACGGCTCACGGTCACTACCTCATCTACGTCGCAACTCTCAAGTATGATCAGCGCTGTCATGATCTTGGTGAGGCTGGCTGCGGGGCGACGCGAGTTCGGGTTTTTCTCCCGGTAGGTCTCCCCGTTTACCTGCAGTAGGTAGGAGGGGGGCGGATTGGCAAATGGAGAGGTGCCCGCCTCGGCCCGATGGATGGGTATGGCTGTTACGAGAATTGCCGCGATGGTGCTGGCGATGCTTGATAGGAAGAAATTCATTTTGTATTTATAGCATTCTTTCCTTCGGCTGCAAACGAACCGGCAGGGAGCATCTCCTGTTGGCACCCCTTTCAGGTTCCGCCTTTGTCTTAGTTCTGCCGCATGCATTATGAACCAGCTGGAGTAGACCGGGACCAGGCGATATTTTCCGAGAAAAACCGGCTGCTCATGATTCGGTGGGTCTGCGGGTCCTGGTGTGGTAGATAATTATGTCCAGCTGTTCGCGCCGCCTTAACTCAAATCTTGGATTTACAAAAGACAGGCTCATAAGGTATCGTGGCTCACGCGTTTATTGCGACTGCTATGAGGTATGTATTGGCAACCAAGATAAGAATACTCCCTGAAAATCTCGCCAACAAGATCGCCGCCGGCGAGGTAGTGGAACGGCCGGCCTCGGTTGCCAAGGAACTGGTGGAGAACGCGCTGGACGCAGGCTCCAGGGAGGTGATAGTCGAGATCGAGTCGGGCGGCAGAAGGCTCATCAAGATTTCCGATACCGGCAGCGGCATGTCCCGCGAGGACGCGCTCCTGGCCCTTGAGCGGCACGCGACCAGCAAGATCGCCTGCGACGAAGATCTCTTCTCACTGTCGACCCTCGGCTTTCGCGGAGAGGCGCTCCCTTCCATCGCGTCGGTGTCGCGTCTCAGCATTTGCACCCGGACAAGCGACACGCTGGAGGGGACGGAGATCTACGCCGAAGGGGGGCGGATCAAGGAGGTGAAGGGATGCGGCATGGCGGCCGGCACGGTGATCACCGTGAGAAACATCTTCTTCAATACCCCGGCGCGGCTAAAGTTCATGAAGAGCGCGGAGACCGAGGGGGGGCATGTCGGGGAACTGCTGACCCGTCTGGCCATCTCCAGGCCTGAAGTGCGCTTCTCCTTTCTAAATGACGGCAAGTTGGTATTTCGCGCCCTCGATGCGGATCTCAAGGAGCGGATTGCGACCATGCTTGGCCGTCCTATTGCCGCCTCGCTCTATCCCGTTTCCTACCAGGACGCGGGCGGGCTGAAGGTGACCGGACTGGTGGCGGCACCAGAGTGCAGCCGCAGCGCCGCGAGCCATCTCTACACCTACATAAACGGCCGCTTCATCAAGGACAAGGTGGTTCAGCACGCGATCATGCAGGCATACCGGAATTTCCTGGAGCGCGGACGGTACCCGGTGGTTGCCGTTTTTATCGAAATCGCACCGGGCGAGGTGGACGTAAATGTGCACCCCACCAAGCACGAGGTCCGTTTTCGTGAACAGGGGAGGGTGCACGACGCTATCCAGAGTGCAGTAGAGTCGGTGCTGAAGGCAACTCCCTGGCTAAAACGCGGGCGGCTAAATCAACTGCCCGGCACCATCTCCTCCGAGGCTGCGGCGGCTGTTGTCAGCTTTGCAGCTGGTAACGGGTTTTCGGGTACGGTGAAACCGGCGTTCCAGGCAACCACGGTGGATACGCCGGAAGCTCCCTCTCCCGGTGTCAGCGCGGCCAGAGTTGCCGAGGTGAGGGAACTCTTGGTCGATTTCCAACCGCGTCAGCCGTCGCTACGTCCCCATTTCCAGGCTCCGCAGCCGAAGGTGCCAACCTTGGCCGCTCCTGTGTCGGCAGACATTGCGGCAGTGGAAGATTTTGAGGCGAGTGCGGTCAAAGAGGGGGGCGGGTATTTCTCCTCGCTTTCTGTGATAGGCCAGTTCAACGCCTCTTACATCCTCTGCCAGAGGGGGACGGAACTCGTCCTCATCGACCAGCATGCGGCCCACGAGCGGGTCGCCTTCGAGAAGCTCAAGGGAGAGTTTGCCGGCAGGCAGGTGGATAGCCAGGGGCTTTTGTTCCCGGAGACGATGGAGCTCTCGTTCCGGGAGTCGGCAGTTCTGCTGGAACACCTGGAGGAACTGGCCCGTCTTGGTTTCGAGTTGGAGGAGTTCGGCGGCAACACCTGGCTTTTGAAGGGTGTGCCGCAGATCCTGTCCGGCACCGACTACCTGCGCACGGTTCGCGACATTCTGGAGGAGCTGGCCAGCCTGAGCAGGAGCCGCGCCTTTACCGACATCCAGGAGGATATCCTGGCCCGGATCGCCTGTCACAGCGTGGTGCGCGGCCGCCGCACTCTCACCCTGCAGGAGATAGCAGCCCTTTTAAGCCGGATGGATGAGACCGATTTTTCCAGCAACTGTCCGCATGGCAGGCCGGTCATGCAGAGCATAGCGCTTGCGGAAGTGGAAAAGATGTTCAAAAGGGGCTAATAGCAGTCATGAATGATAAAAAGATCAAGCTGCTCGTCCTCTCCGGTCCCACCGGATCAGGCAAGAGCGAGCTTGCCGTTCGCATTGCAGAAAAAATCGGCGCTGAGATCGTCAATGCCGACTCCATGCAGGTGTACCGAGGCATGGACGTCGGTACCGCCAAGCCGACGGCCGAAGCGCTCGCTCGCGCCAGGCACCATCTGCTGGATATAGTCTCTCCTGATCAGAGCTTCACGGCCTCGGATTTCCGGCGTGAGGCGGCTGCCGCCATCGCCGATATTGACGCGAGGGGGAAAAGGGCGATCGTTGTCGGGGGCACCGGGCTCTACATCCGCGCACTCTTGTCAGGTCTGGTCGACTCTCCGACCGGCGACCCTGAGCTTCGCCTGCAGTTCGCCTGGGTGGCTGGCGAGGAACTGCTGCGGCGACTGGTGCTGGTTGATCCGGAAACGGCGTCCCGGCTCCATGCCAACGATCGGGTCCGTCTCATCCGCGCACTGGAGGTTTTCAGTCAGACCGGTCGGCCGATCTCGGCCTTTCGCTCCGAGCACGCTTTCTCCGCTACCTACTACAATTCGCTGAAGTTCGCGATCAAGGTCGAGCGGCCCGAGTTGTACCGCCGCATCGACTGTCGTGTCGAGCAGATGCTGGAGGACGGTCTGGTTGCTGAGGTCGGCTCTTTGCTAGCTTCCGGGTACAGCCGGGAGTTCAAAGCAATGCGCTCCATCGGCTATAAAGAGATTTCCGCTCACTTGGCCGGAGAAATCACGCTGGAAGAGGCAGTTAGCCTCATTAAGAGGGACACGAGGCGCTACGCCAAACGTCAGATGACCTGGTTTGGCAAGGAAAATGATATTTATTGGCTTGAATATCCTGAAAGTTTTGCTACTATCCTTGCACATGTGATTGAATTTTTTGGGTAAAGGAGCGGAATCATGCCTAAAACGCCTTTTAACATCCAGGACCAATATCTGAACCAGTCTCGCAAGGAGCGGGTCAAGGTTTTAGTGCAGCTCATGTCAGGTGAAAAGTTGGAAGGGCTTATCAAGTCCTTCGACAATTTCTCGGTACTGATGGAAGTCCACGGAGACATCCTCATCTATAAGCATGCAATTTGCAGTATTACCTCCGTAGACGGCGTTTTCCGTCTCCACCAATAGGCAGAAACATTCCTCTTGAGGTCAAAGTTTCAGAGAAGATCGGCTTATAACGAAAGCTTTCTCTCACAGCCGGCCCGGTAACGGGCCGGCTGCCTTTTTTTATCTATTGCCAAACTCCTCCCGCTGCCCATATCATAGGTTTCAGGCCTGCCGGCTGTCTGCCGCCGCGGATAGCGGTCACCTGTGGCAGGCTCTCGTCCTCATCACAACTGGCGCAATTGCAGAAGGTACACGGAATCAGGAGGAAGTTTGATGTCAGGGCTCATCGTTGACAGGGTAATGCCGGGAAGCATCGCTGAAGAGCTGGAAATAGAGCCGGGCGACAGGCTTCTTTCGGTCAACGCACATCCGCTGCGCGACGTTATTGATTACAATTATTTCGGGTCCGATGATCTCCTCATCCTCGAGTTGCAGAAGGCGGACGGCGAGTTGTGGGAACTCGAAGTGGAGCGGGAAGAGGGAGAGTCGCTGGGGATCACCTTTCAGGCGCCAGCGCCCGCTCGCTGCGGCAACAACTGCGTATTCTGCTTTGTGCACCAGCTTCCGAATGGTTTGCGCAGCCCGCTCTACGTGAAGGACGAGGATTATCGGCTCTCCTTTCTCTACGGCAATTACGTGACGCTCGCCAATATCGGCCGGAAAGAGCTGGAGAGGATCAAGGCGCAGCGGCTTTCGCCGCTGTACATCTCCGTTCACGCCACCGAACCGCTTTTGAGGGAGAGCTTGCTCGGCAAGAGCGGAATCCTCCCCATTCTGGAGGTCATGGAAGAATTGGCGCAGGCGAGGATCACCATGCACACCCAGATCGTGCTCTGCCCCGGGTTGAACGATGGCGAGGCGTTTGCCCAGACCGTGGAGGACCTGGCCCGGATGCATCCATGGGTTTCCTCTCTTGCCGTGGTCCCGGTCGGTCTCACCCGCCATCGCCAAAAACTCCCCGCGCTCGCGCCCCTTACCCAGGATTTCGCCGCTTCGTTTGTCGGCCAATGGGGGGGGAAGGCGCAGGAGTTGGCACGCCGGCTGGGCGAGCCGTTTCTATTTCTGGCCGATGAGTTCTACATCAAGGGGCAAATCCCCTTTCCCGCCCTGGAGACCTATGGCGATTTGCCGCAGCTGGAAAACGGGGTGGGAATGATCCCGCTCTTTTTGTCGGAAGCGGAGCAGGTGCTGAAGGAAGCGGAGCGTCTGGGAGATGCCCGGATTACCGTAGTCACAGGAGAATCTCCCTACCGGTATCTTGCCGAGTTCTTAGAGCACTTGTCACAGGCGACCGGTGCATCGATCATCCCGCTGGCAGTCAAAAACAGGCTCTTCGGTGATACGGTGACTGTGACTGGTCTTGTCTGCGGCAGGGATATCATCGCCGCCCTTCAGGGGGTGGAGCTTGGAGATCTGGTGCTGGTTCCGGACGTGATGCTGAAGGAGGGCGAGGGGGTTTTCCTGGATGATTTGACACTGGAGGATCTGGAACGTGAGCTTGGGACATCGGTAACAGTCGTGGAATCGACGCCGTTTGGCATCTATGACGCAGTGGTTGAACAGCTGGGGTAGAGTCAGGCTAGCGCGCTAGGGAGATATAAAGTTGAGGAGCGGCGCTGGCTGCCTCGTCTGCTGCCAGCGCCGAGATAGCAATGCCATTCCCAGCGCTCACCTATCTCGCCATTGCGTCGATAGCCTCAAAGTCGAAGAAGCCCTCGGCTGTGGACTTGATGAGGTTGATTTTTTCGTGATCGTCAGCGGTGATCTTGGAGACGTGTTCGGTGAGGGTGATGAACACCTCGGCGGTGTTTTGCTGAGTCCGTATGTACGGAATAGTGCTGTCGTCAAGGATCTTTTGGCTGATGGCGGAGACCGGGGCCACCCCGGGAATCACCATCCCGGCGAGCTTCTTCCTGTAGGCGGGGATGTTATAGAGCGCGGATGCCGTAACGATCAGCTCGTCCCTTGAGCTTGTGGTGATCAGGAGCGTCGAATCCTGCAGGGTGTCTATCACGCGCTGCGATGAGGCGGCGCCGAGCTGGACATTGTGGATGATCCTGCTCTTCCCCTCCTGGTCGCCGTGCAGCGGAAGTTGCAGCAGGTTTGAGAGGTCGATCAGTGTCGGGTTGGCCAGGGTGGTCGAGTAGTTGAAGGCTCCGGCGACCTTTTGCTTCCGGCTTTCAAAAAATATCTGCAGAAATTTTAGCGTTTCTTCGCGTTTCTCAGCCTGCAGCTTGTTCACCAGGATGAGCCTTACATCCGCGCCCTGCTGCTGGAACAGGGAAAGGTTCAACTGGACCGAGTCGATCACGCAACCGATCCCGCCGCTTGCAACCATTATCACAGGTGCATCTAGCGCCCGCGCGACCTGCGCGTTGTTCACGCCAACCACCGAGCCGACCCCGGCGTGCCCCGAACCCTCTATGATAAGAAAGTCGTTCTTCTCTTCCAGCTCCTGGCACGCCTGCTTGATGCTTTCAAGCGGCAGCTCGGGTGAGATCTCTCCGGACAAATACTTTTTCGTGTACCCCCTGCCAAGCACCACCGGGGACATCAGTCTGCGGTCTTCTTCAAGTTTATATATAGAGGCGATAAGCGCTGCGTCCATGTCCATCTGGACGCCGTCAAAAACGAAAAGCTTCGGTCCGATCGGCTTTATGAATCCGACCCTCGCATATTTCTTCTTGGCCAGATGCATGAGGGACAGGCTGATTGTCGTCTTTCCGCAATGCTGGCCGGTTGCTGCGATAAAAATCTTCTTGCACATCGATAAGCCCCGTTGCTCCTACAGCAATTGTCAGCTACGACCTGGATTATACATTTTTGCAGGATTTCGGGCAATAAGGTATACGCCTACCATCCGGGTCTGTCATCACCTGGAGGCGGATCCCTGCTAGCAAAGGAGGCCCCGGGGCATCCTCTTCCCATAGATGCAGCACGACTGACAGGATACGCTCCCTCCTCATCCGCGTCCGCTGGCCCGAATGCCTCGACGCCGGCCCCTGCAGGCCGCCCCTTAGTTCGACATCCCCTGCTCGCGTGATACAATCTACAGATTTAAAAGATCCAATGTTCTATTGTCAGGCGCCAATGCGCGCCTGGTAAAGACATTGCCTGCCGATCAATTCCAAACAAGGAGGAACAACGATGATACGAGCAGAAGAGGTCGTTGGATCGATATACGCGGCGCTTGAGCGGGAGTCGAGGGTGAATCTGCATAGCCATCCTATCGTGGTCACTTTTGCTGACGGCGTCGTCACCGTTTCCGGCGAGGTTGACGGCATCGCTGCCAAAAAGATCACTTTGGCAATAGCGGCTTCGCTGCCGCCGGTTTCCGGGGTAGTGGACAGGCTCCGGGTTGAGCGCTCCGAGCAGATGGAAGACGGCGCCATCCGCGATCACATCTGCAATGCATTTTTGAGCGAATCCGCCCTCGCCACCTATTCGCTGCGGGCCTTGGTGAAGGGAGAGTTGGAGGCTGTTCGATCTACGCCGGACCAAAACCGCGTGCTTGATGTGGAGGTGAGTAATGGCATTGTAACGCTAAATGGCACGGCAGAGAGCCTCTGTCACAAGCGGTTGGCCGGGGTGCTTGCCTGGTGGGTCCCCGGCAGCCGGGATGTCATAAACGGCCTTGAGGTGTCGCCACCCATGCAGGACAGCGATGGCGAGTTGACCGACGCGCTCCGGATGGTGCTAGACAAGGATCCGCTGGTAATGGCCTCTCAGATCAGGCCTAAGAGCCATGATCGGGTGGTGACGCTGGAAGGTGCGGTTGCCACTGAGAACAGTAAGATGGCGGCCGAGGCAGATGCCTGGTACCTTTTTGGTGTGAACAGGGTGGTCAACAACCTTGCAGTGACCGGTTAGCTTGCTGCTCCAGCGCTACCGCTGCCTTCAGTTGTGGAAAGCCATGCCGTGTGCCTTCTGGCGTCAGCCTGTAGGGCGGTCTACTTGAGAGTGATTATGAGGAGCCGACCTAAGCAGCCTAGCACCCCTGCCGAAAGGCAGAAAACCTTGCGCCAGGACATAGTTTCCGCCTTAGAGGGGGAGAGCCTGACCGTCAGGGAGCTCTCGGAGCGAGTGGGGATCGAGGAGAAGGAGGTGCTCGAGCACTTAGAACACATTAAAATCGCCCTCCATGGAAGATTTGTCCTGATCCCCGCCCTCTGCGTGGCGTGTGGATTTTCTTTCAGAAAGAGGACGCGCTTGAAGGGGCCCGGGAGATGTCCGGTCTGCCACAGCGAACGGATCGCGGAACCCCATTATTCTGTCGGCTAGTGCAACAAAAGTGCATGTGAAACCAGACTGTACCAATCAGCAGCTGTTTGGGGGGTAAGCTAGGGCCGCCTGCGGGTCAGACATCAAGGACAACGGTGGCCTGCCACCCCTGCTGGACTCTGGTGACTGAAAATCTCAGCATGGTGACCGCTTTAACATCGGTTCCCAGCCGATGCCTTGCCGCATCGATCTCCTCTCCCTGCAGTGTCGCCTGCAGTGTGTAATTGCCTCCAGCATTCGTGACGGAAAGCTGTTCAGGCAGCAGTAACAACCTTTTTGAATCCTTGTAGAAAATGATCTCATTCAGAAAGTCGAAGAGAAGCATTTCCTCATTGCTCTGCTCGAGCTTGATCGGTATCTTTTCCGACGCGCGGATGGTAGCCAGGTCTTCGACCATCACCTTCATGGTCGCCTGGGCCGTTTGTTTGAACAGCTCTTCCAGCGTCTCCCCCCATGCATTAAAGGCAATGTCCGCATGTGCTATGTCACCCCTGAATTCAAATGGCATGGCTTACCTCGTTCGTTGTTTAGTGGGCGCAAGCGGAGCTACCCCTTGATATTGCCAATCGGGATCAAGCGCGCCACCCGTTTGCTCAGCCCGGCAAGCTCCGTCGCCTCCACCACCTCGTCGATGTTCTTGTAGGCATCCCCGGCCTCTTCGGCAAGGCCGCCGAAGGAGTCGGTGCGGACGTAAATTCCCCGCGCCTCCATGTCGCGCTGCAGTTTGTCACCCCGGAAACTTTTTTTGGCCTGATGCCTGCTCATGGTTCTGCCGCTTCCATGCGCCGTGGTGAAAAAGGCCTCGGCACCGCTTGCCATCCCGGCCAAAAGGTAGGAGCCGGTTTCCATACTCCCTCCGATGATCACCGGTTGTCCTGATTTGCTGTAACACTCGGGGAGGCCGGGCGCGCCGGGCCCGAAGGCGCGTGTCGAGCCTTTGCGGTGAATAAGCAGTTCCTTATTGCCGCTGTTAACCGCATGCTTTTCCAACTTTGCCGTGTTGTGTGCCACGTCGTAAACCATCCGCATGCCGAGCTCGTCGGCAGAGGACTGGAACACCTCCGAGAAAACCTCTCTGATCCGATGCAGGATCACCTGCCGGTTGGCAAAGGCCATATTAACCGCGCATTTCATGGCGCTGAAATATGCCTGCCCTTCGGGAGAGTGGAAGGGGGCGCAGGCGAGTTCCCGGTCGACGATCTTTATGCCGTACTTTCGCTGCATGACCGAGAGGAAAAGTTTCAGGTAGTCAGTCGCCACCTGGTGGCCGAACCCTCTGCTGCCGCAGTGGAACATGATTACCACTTGGTTAGGGATGGTGAGTCCGAAGGCTGCCGCCCTCTCGGCGTCAAAGAGGTTTTCCGGTTTGGCCACCTGGATCTCGCAGTAATGGTTGCCGCTGCCAAGGGTTCCCAGCTGGTTATATCCGCGCTCAATCGCCTTGTCGCTGACGCTAGAGGCATCAGCGCCACGAAAGCAGCCGCCCTCTTCGGTCATCTCGAGGTCGTCGTCGGTGGCAAACCCGTGGTTTAGGCACCAGCGAGACCCCTGTTCGGCAACCGAGGCGAACTCTTTCTGATTCAGCTTCACAAAGCCATGGCAGCCGACGCCGGTCGGGATCCTGGCAAATAGCCTGTCCACCAGCTGGTGCAGGCGGGGCTTCACCTCGTCGGCGCGCAGGTTGGTCAGCACAAGGCGCATACCGCAATTGATATCGAAGCCGATTCCTCCGGGAGATATGACCCCTGTACCCGGGTCCATGGCGGCTACCCCGCCAATCGGAAAACCGTAGCCCCAGTGGCCGTCGGGCATGCAGTAGGCATATCTCTGGATGCCGGGGAGTGTGGCCACGTTGGTTACCTGCTCGAAAACACCAGCGTCCATCTCCTGGATGAGCTTATCGGTAGCGAAGATGCGAGCCGGGACCAGCATTCCCTCTTTATAGGTGACCGGCAACTCCCATACAGTATTGGAAATCTTTTTCAAGGCCGCTGGTATGTTCATGGTTCCCTCCCTGATGCGGGTGCAGATTTCCTGCGCCTGGCAATATTACCATAATTTAATTGAGTAGCCCGAGCCGGATGTCGTGGCATCTCTTTCTACCAGGCTGTCCACACATATTTGTTGATGACGCTTAGGTGGACTCAGGGCATCGATTTATTGAGGGTCTTCAACGGGATCTTTACTTTGTTGGGTTGCCTCTGGAACTGCTGCGTTTCCAGGTGCAGAATGGGTCGGATGCCGGGCTGTCAGGGCCAAACGTAGTTGACAAGGGTGTGGGGTCCCCTGTATGCTCCATGGATGCCTAAAGCATAACAATTAAGTGAAGAGGTAAATTAAATGAATAGCGAAAACAGTGAAGAGATGGAGACTGAAGAGGAAAGTTTTGCCGCCATGTTCGAGCGCAGCCAGAAGGACTCCGGGCACTTGGCGCCGGGTTCCAAAGTGGAGGCGACGGTCCTCAAGATCACCAAGGATTGGGTCTTTCTGGACACCGGCCGCAAGGGTGAAGGAGTCCTCGACATAAAGGAAGTAACTGACGCGGATGGCAACCTGGGCGTCAAGGCGGGAGACAAGGTTACTGCCTGGTTTATTTCTTCGCGCAACAACGAGATGCGTTTCACTACGAAGGTCGGTGCCAAAGGCGGCGGAGCCGCTGGCAATGCGCAGCTTGAAGAGGCCTATGCCTCCGGCATACCCGTTGAGGGGGTGGTGGAGAAAGAGGTGAAGGGCGGATTCGAGGTGAAAGTGGCAGGATCTCGCGCCTTTTGCCCCTTCTCTCAGATGGGCCTGAGAAGGATCGAGGACAGTGCGGCGCTGATCGGAAAGCACATGTCTTTTCGGATAAGCGAGTATGCAGAAAACGGACGCAACATCGTGCTGTCGCACCGCGCGCTGCTGGAGGAGGAACTGCAGGGACAGAAGGATGCGCTGAAAGAGACCCTGAAGGTTGGGGACAGGGTTCGCGGGACGGTGACCTCTCTGCGCGATTTCGGCGCCTTCGTCTCGATCGGCTGCGTCGAAGGACTGCTCCCCATTTCCGAGGTGGCCTGGGCGCGTGTGAACGATGTCAGCGAGGTGCTGACCGCCGGACAGGAGATAGATGTGGTGGTGAAGGGGATCGACTGGGAAAGGGACAGGATCTCTTTTTCGCTGAAAGATACCTTAGCCGATCCATGGGAAGAGGCGGCCAAAGCCTTCCCCGAAGGGTCCTACCAAAACGGCAGAGTCGCGAGGCTCACGGCGTTTGGTGCCTTTGTGACACTGGCAAGCGGCGTAGACGGCTTGATCCACATCTCCAAGCTGGGCGCCGGCAAGAGGATTCAGCATCCCAAAGAAGTGATCTCCGAAGGCCAGGAGGTCGAGGTGAAGGTTGAGGGTGTCGATCGTGAGCAGCGGCGGATATCGCTTTCGTTGGCTTCGGTCAGTCGTGCAGAGCAGGAGCAGACCGAGACCATGGACGCCTACCGCAAAACGGTGGCTGAGACTCCCAAAGGGATGGGCACGCTCGGCGACTTGCTAAAGGCGAAGCTGGCAAAGGGGTGACCTTTGGAGGAACTGTTCCCCAATTGCGCCAATCTGCTGAAACTGGCACGGACGAAGATGCCGTATGGCAGGTACGCAGGTGCCCTTCTCGTGGATCTGCCGGAACCGTACCTGGTATGGTTGCGGCAGCAGGGCTTTCCTGAAGGGGAGCTGGGAGCGATGCTGCAGTGCATGTACGAGGTGAAGCTAAACGGCCTGGAATCCCTCTTCGACCCGTTGCGCTGAACTCCAGTGTGACACCTTTTAAAAGACCAAAATACCCCCTGGCCTCATTGTGTCCAGGGGGTATTTTGGTCTTTTACGGAGGGATCTTCCCCGGCAGTCGCTAAGTGCCGCGCTAACGCATCCATTCAACGCGGATCATGCGCTGGTCGTGACTCCATTTGTAGTGCAGTTCGCCTCTTTGCGACTTGTACACCTCCCTCCCGAGCTTTTGCGCCAGTTTGTCGTCAGTGGTGGTCACTACAACCTGGTCGCTCTCCTCAGTTATTTCCATGATGCGTCCGAGCGGGTTCTTTTCCCGGTGCTTTGCTTCCTGCTGTTTTATTGTATTGAGGATGTCGTCCTTGTGGGCAGCAAGATAGGGGCCGGAGAGGGTGACCACTCCGGCCGGATCGCGACCCTCGATGCGCTGACAGGCGGGGCAAACTACCTCGCAACCGCTCTCTTTTTTTGCGCTTTCAATCTGCCATCTCTTGTTGTGGTAGACTATGCCGCACCCCTTGCATAATGCTCCCTCTGGCAGCCCTCCCTTGGGCTGGTAGGGCTCTAGACTCCTGACGGCCCTCTGTCCCTTTTCTTCCACGCGTGTCCTGGAACCCTGTGGCATAGCGACCTCCTTCGATGATTAGGTTTTCACCAAGTATAGCACTCGGATCACTCTGCGCAGGGCGGGTCGTCAAAAGGAGACGCCAGCGCAGTTTGCCAAGGATGACTTCGATACGAAAAAAGGCCCAGTACAAATGCACTGGGCCTTTTCCAAAAGAATAACTGGCGCTCAATCAATGAGATCCTTTACTCCTATCCGCCGGTGGAAAAGCTGCCGGGGTCGAATTGCCATCAATCAGGAACCCTGCAATCCGGTGAACCCTTGGTTCTCCCCTTTTTGAAGCGGTTTTGACGCGCATGACGGATGGATTATTATAGGCCAATCGGCTTGATCTCCTTAAACGCCAGTCACCAACTCCAAAGTACCGTTTCAGCATGTTGTGAGACCACTGCTCTTTTTTAAAGCATCTCCCCGGAAAACGTTTCAGGCACCTCCCTTTATGGGGGAACTGCACACCGCGTCTGCACCTTGGAAACCGTCAGTGTAGGTATCATCAGGTACCTCACGCAACCTTAACCTGTACCCCAGAGCTGTTTTCAAAGAACTCTCTCTGCTATAATTTTAGTCTACTCCTCCCTCCAAAAAGAGTCAACAGGTCGAATACGAGGCAAGAAACGTGGACCGTCTTCCACTGGCGACCGTCGGCTGCGTCGGTTGTACGCCGGCAGGCCTATGTTAACATTTAGCCTTTGAAGGGGGAAATCATGCCTATAAACTCAGCGGAAGAACTCGATGCAAGGAAGCAGCGTATGGTGAGCGAACACCTGATAGCGCGCGGCATTCGCGATCCTGCAGTGTTGAAGGCCATGCTCGAGGTGCCCAGAGAGGCGTTCCTGCCGCCGGTGATGGAGCGCTTCGCCTATGACGACGGTCCCTTGCCGATCGAGGCGGGGCAGACCATCTCTCAGCCATTCATGGTAGCCTATATGATTGAGGCACTGGAGCTTTCGGGCAAGGAACGGGTACTGGAAATCGGGACAGGTTCGGGGTATGCGGCGGCGGTGCTCAGCCGGTGCGCGGCGGAGGTCTTCACGGTGGAGCGACTCCCTGTCCTGGCGGAGAGTGCGCGAATCCGTTTGCAGACGCTTGGCTACAGGAATGTTCTGGTGCAGCTAGGAGACGGCACCCTGGGGTGGCAGGATCACGCACCATATCATGCCATAGTGGTAACCGCAGGGGCGCCCGAGGTGCCGGGTGAGCTGCTGGAGCAGTTGTCGCCGCAGGGGAGGCTGGTAATACCGGTAGGTCCGACTCCGCACCTGCAGACCCTGGTGCGGATGCGCAGGATTGCGGAGGCTAAGTTCCAGCGTGAGGAGCTCTGCCCTGTACGTTTCGTGCCGCTGATCGGTGAACAGGGATGGTGAGCTGGCAGCCGAATCGGTCGACCGACTTTTCGGCGCTAGGGAGTGGTTTGGCTCGCAACTGCCTCTGAGGGAGGGATCTCGTTCAGTGCCTTGAGCAGAGTCTCCTCGTTCATGCCGGTCAGCCTTGAGAGTAGCCGAAACAGCGGGGCCGGCAGCGGAGCCGGGATCTCCAGAGGTTCTTCGGTCGCCGGGTGTATCAGCCTGGTGTTGAAGGAGTGCAGGGCGTGCCCGGTAAATCCGGAAAGCGGCTTGCCGCCGTAGCGCTTGTCTCCCAGGATCGGGTGGCCGATCATCTTGAAATGCTGCCTGATTTGATGCATCCTGCCGGTGATCGGGTAGACTGCCACCAGCGTCACCCCGCCCCCGTGAAAGAGCCGCAGGTATCGGGTTTGCGATTCCTTCCCTTCCAGCGGCGCATCGATGGTTCCCTCTTTGGGCAGTTTCCCCTCTACCATCGCGAGATAGAGTTTGCCGAGGCCCTCGCTGTGCACCATCTTGCCGAACATGCCTGCCGCAACCGCGCTCTTTGCCATGATGATGGCGCCAGAAGTCCCCTTGTCGAGACGGTTCACCGGCCTCAGTCGTGCGACCCCATCCCTTTTTTGCAGAAAACTGTCCGCAAGTTCGACGAGGTTCACCTCTTCCGGGTCTTCGGTGCGGTGCACGGCGAGGCCGGGTGCCTTGTTGATGCAGACGATCCAGCTGTCTTCGAAAAGAATATCCAGTTCCGGCGTCTGGCGGGCTATGAAGGCGGCAGTTTTGCTGCTTTCCTTCAGGGCTAACTTGTCCGCTCGCCTCAGGATCTGCGTGGCTTCGGCCGGTTCCCCGTTCACAGTCAGATGCCCGGCGCTGATGAGCTTTTTAAGGTAGGAAAACTGGGCGGTCGGTAGCAGGTTGCGCAGAAAGCTGTCTACCCGCCTGAAATGGTCTTTTGCTTCTATCTGGTAAATTAACATGCAGCGAGTATACCCTCATGAGTGAGCCGGCGCAAGCTGCAATCCGGGCTTCAGCGGACCCGGCCGGCTGCACTTGCCCGTGAGCGGTAACGCGCGCCCCGCTGCACGAGAAGGTGCCGCTGTTCCTGCATGACTTCCCGCGTGTGCCCTCTGCCGATCGCGAAGTAGCGGTTTGCGCCCGTGAAAGGAAAAAGGGCGCATCTAGTTAAAGATGCGCCCCTTTTGTTTACGGTTCAGGCATCAGCAAAGCCGACTATTTCCGGATGTTGTAGAACACATCGTGGCCCCTGAAGATTGCCACCTCGTCCAGTTCATCCTCAATCCGCAGCAGCTGGTTATACTTGCAGACCCGGTCGGTTCGGCAAAGCGAACCGGTCTTGATCTGGCCGGCGTTGACGGCAACGGCGAGGTCGGCAAGCGTGGTGTCCTCGGTCTCTCCGGAACGGTGCGAGATGACCGTGGTGTAGCCCGCGCGTTTTGCCATCTCGATGGCGTCGAGGGTCTCGGTCAGGGTGCCGATCTGGTTCAGCTTGATCAGGATGGAGTTGGCGATCCCTTTCTGGATCCCCTCCTTCAGGATGGCCGGGTTGGTGACGAACAGGTCGTCGCCCACGATCTGGATCCGCTTGCCGAGCCGCTCGGTAAGTTTTTTCCAGCCGTCCCAGTCGTTTTCCGCCATGCCGTCCTCAATCGAGATGATCGGATACTTGTTGACCAGCATCTCGTAGAAGTCGATCAGTTCCTCCGCGCTCTTTTTCGGCTGCGCCTCGTTCTCAAGGGTGTAGACGCCGTCCTTGAAGAGTTCGGAGGAGGCGACGTCCAAAGCCAGCAGCACTTCCTCGCCCGGCTTATAGCCAGCCTTCACGATCGCCTGCATGATTACTTCTAGCGCCTCTTCATTCGACTTCAGGTCGGGCGCGAAGCCCCCCTCGTCGCCAACCGCGGTGTTGTATCCCTTTTCCTTCAGCACGCTCTTCAGGGCATGGAAGATCTCGGCGCCCATCTTGAGCGCCTCCTTGAAGCTTTTGGCGCCGGCCGGCATGATCATGAACTCCTGGATGTCCACGTTGTTGTCCGCGTGGGCTCCGCCGTTGATGATGTTCATCATAGGCAGCGGCAGTTCCTTCGCATTAACTCCGCCTATGTACTGGTAAAGCGGCAGGCCTACCTCGTCAGCTGCGGCCTTGGCTACGGCAAGGGAAACCCCGAGGATCGCATTGGCGCCCAGTCGGCTCTTGAACTCTGTGCCGTCCAGGGCCAGCATCCGCTTGTCGATTCCCACCTGGTCGGTCGCGTCCATGCCGGTGATCTCGTCGGCGATGATGTCGTTCACGTTGGAGACGGCCTTTTCCACCCCTTTGCCAAGGTAGCGTCCCTTGTCCCCGTCGCGCAGTTCCAGCGCCTCACGCTCGCCAGTCGATGCCCCGGAGGGGACCGCAGCTCTCCCCATGGCACCTGAGTCAAGGAACACTTCGACCTCAAGTGTCGGGTTCCCCCTCGAATCAAGAATCTCTCTGGCGTACACGTCGGTTATCTGGCTCATCTTTCCCCCCCGCTTGATGTAATTTTAGACAGACGGCGATGTCTGTTAATTGAACGCAGAAATATAGCACATCTGCCGGCAAATGGAAGTTGTTTTGTAAAGTTTTGCTAACAAGGCAACTGCTGCAGAAGCCTCTAGCCTCCATATTGGTTTAGATTGACAGAAATCTGAGAAAAAGGATATATTGCCTTCTTGCCTGCATCCTGCAGGCTCTGTTCTACGAAACGGGAACCATTGACATAATGCCCACCGAAAGCAGCGATAAACAAAAAAAGCAAAAGAGCTTGCTGGTCCGGGTCTGCGACTGCTGGATGGAAGCGGTCGCGGCAGGGTTCACAGGCGACAAGTACCAAAAGCGCAGCCGCTTCACACTGCTGCTCCTCACCGCTTTATTCCTCACCCTGCTCATTATGCCGAGCCCTCAGTTTCTCTCCGTGAACTACCGTGAAGGTGACATCGCCACCTCCGATATCCGCGCCACCCAGGATTACCTGATCGAGGACCTGCTGCTGACCGAGAAGAAACGCGCTGAAGCCGAAGGGGCAGCTCCTTACGTCTACAGCCTCGACTCTAACGCGAATCTGGAGATCGTGCGCCGCTTCGAAGAGGCACTCAGTCTGCTTCGCGATCAGGAAAAACCGGGCATGCAGGGACGGGCTGCAGTCGCTGCGGCGCTTGCCGTCGAGATCTCGACTAAGGAGGCCGCGGCCCTTTCCAGGGTGCGACAGGACCGGGCTTTTCTTGCCGACCTCGGGCGGCAGCTAGCGCCTTTTTACCGGCTGCGCATAGTTGCAGACCGGGCGAAGTTTGCCGCCGACCAGCGCCACGGCGTCCTGGTGGTCGACCCCGGCACCAAGCAGGAGGTGGCTGCGGGCGACTATTCCTCCAGCACAGACTTGGCCGGTGTCAGGCGCTCGCTCGCCTCCATGCTGCTGACCCAGGGCGCAGCCGAGCGGGATCTCCAGACCCTTAAGGGTGTGGTGCTGCGGATGATCTCGCCGAACCTCACCTTCGACAAGAACGGTACCGAGGACAAGAAGGGGGAGGCGCGCGCTGCGGTGCGCCCTGTCCTCTTCAAGATGAAGCGCGGTGAGATGATCGTGCGGGTCGGCGAGCGGGTCTCCTCTGAGCAGGCGATGAAGCTGGAGAAGATTTTCAAGTCGAAAAGCCTCACCCCTGTGGTCAGCGGGATTGGTATCTTCGGCCTGGTCCTCGTGCTTTGTTATGCGCCTTACCGGTTTGGGCAAAAGAATATCCGGAAGTTCAAGCTGACCAACAAGGACATCCTGCTCCTCTCGCTTTTGACGGTGACCAACTTCGCCCTCCTGAAGCTTGTCTTTACCGTCTCCTCTGCCTTGGGCGGCATCTTTCCTTCGGTCGATACTGCGAGCTATTTCTACCTGTTCCCTTTCGCCGCCAGCGCCATCATCGTCAGGATCATCCTCAACTCCGAAGTGGCCCTCGTCTACTGCGCCGTCTGCGCTCCGCTCACCGGCATCATGCTGAACAACTCGCTGCCGGTGGTGATCTACGCGCTTCTGGGCGGCATCGTAGGCGCCCACGGGGTGCGCCAGTGCAAACAAAGGGGGACCATCTATTCAGCCGGGCTCAAGGTGAGCGTGGTGAACATGGCGATGGCCCTTTGCTTTCACATCTACGGCGATAATCCCTTTTCTCTGCAGACAGTCTACTGCGTCGCCTTCGCCCTGATCGGTGGCTTCATTAACGCGGTTTACGTGTCCGGCACCATCCCGCTTGTCGAGGGGGTCTTCCAGTACACGACCGACGTGAAGCTCCTGGAGCTTGCCAATTTGAATTCTCCGCTGCTGCGGGAGCTGATGGTCCGGGCTCCCGGCACCTATCACCATAGCGTGCTGGTCGGAAACATGGTCGAGGCGGGCGCCGAGGCGATTAACGCCAACCCGCTCCTGGCACGGGTCGCCGCCTACTACCACGACGTCGGCAAACTGAAGAAGCCGCAGTACTTTATCGAGAACATCCGGGACGGCGAGAACCGCCACGACAAGCTTTCCCCGAGCATGAGCGCGCTGATCCTGATTTCCCATATGAAGGAGGGGGTGGAGCTTGCCCGTGCACACCGGATCGGGCTCCCCATCATCGAGATCATCCGCCAGTCTCACGGCACCTCCCTGATCAGCTTCTTCTATTTGAAGGCAAAGGGGCTTGAGGTCCCCGGCGCCCCGCCAGTCGACGAGCGGGATTTCCGCTACCCGGGTCCAAAGCCGCAGACCCGGGAAGCCGGGCTCGTGCTGCTGGCGGACTGTGTTGAGGCCGCCTCACGTACGCTCGCCGACCCGACTCCGGCCCGCATCCAGGGAATGGTGCAAAAGATCATCAACAACATCTTCATTGACGGGCAGTTGGACGAATGCGAACTGACGCTCAAGAACCTGCACGAGATAGCCAAAAGCTTTAACCAGATCCTCTCCGGGATCTATCACCACCGGATCGACTACCCGGAGCCGGCTTACAAGGAGAAAGGCATTGCCAAGAAGTGTGCAGAGGATAGCGATAGCGAATCGCCAAAGACGGAGGGCGGTCGGGACGACGGCGTTGCGAAGGGTGGCACAGAGGATCTTAGACGTCTTGGGATGTCCTGAGGCGGAGCTCTCGGTGACCATCGTCGGCGACCGTTCCATGCGCGTCCTGAACCGCGACTATCTCGGGCGGGACAAGGCGACAAATGTGATCTCCTTTGCCATGCAGGAGGGGGAGTTCGGCTCGCTCAACCCGGAACTCCTAGGTGACGTGGTGATCTCGGCGGATACTGCCGCCCGCGAGGCCGAGGAGGCGGGCGAGACTTTTCTGAGCCGGCTTAACTTCCTGCTCCTGCACGGCATCCTGCATATAACCGGTTATGACCACGAAAGAAGCGGGGAGGCGGAGGCGGCACGGATGGAAGCCCGGGAGCGGGAAATTTTCGCGCAGCTTCAGGAGGAGGGGCTTGTCTAGCACAGGTGTCTGCTGGCTGCCAGGCTGCCGTAACAGGGGGGCGAGGTGAAGCCGACCCGCTTCATCGACTCGGTCAACTGCGCGATAGACGGTATTCTCTATACGGCGCGGACCCAGAAGCACATGCGCCACCATTTTCTGGCAGCGCTGGTGATCCTTTTCCTCGCGCTCCTCTTGAGGGTATCGTCGGTCGAGTTCATGCTGCTCGCCCTTGCCATCTCCTTTGTCCTTTTCGCCGAGCTCCTCAACACGGCGATCGAGGTGGTGGTGGACATGATCTCGCCGGAATTCCACCCGATGGCAAAAATTGCCAAGGATGTAGCGGCAGGTGCTGTGCTGGTTGCGGCCTTCGGTACCGCCATAATGGGATACCTTGTGCTCGCCAAGTACCTGTTCCCTATTCATAAGAGGGCGCTTGCCATGGTAGGGACCAATTCGGAAATGGGGACGGTCGTCTCGGTGCTCCTCGTGCTGATTGCAGTCATCATCCTGAAGGCGGTCACCGGTCGCGGCACGCCGCTTAAGGGCGGGGTGCCGAGCGGCCACACGGCGGTCGCCTTTTCCATCGCCACCTCCGTGTCGCTCAACACCCAGGACCCGCTCAGCTCGTTTTTGAGCTTCATCCTGGCGGTCATGGTGAGCCACTCAAGATTATTGCTGCGTATCCACAGCATGCGCGAGGTTGTCTTCGGAGCGCTGACTGGGACGCTATTGACGGTTGCGGTCACCCTGCTGTTCAGGGCCGTTGGCTGAAGGCAGGCTTGGCCTTAAATGTGACAAAACAAACACAAACGGAGGAGATGAATCCTTGGAAGAGGAGAACGGAAGGAAGGGGCAGGGGCTGATCGGGTCCTTCGCCAGGCTTCTGTACGGCAAGAAGCGGGTAACCGAGGCGGAGATCCAGGATATCATGGACGCCGGCGAGGAGGAGGGGCTGATCAACCAGGAAGAAAACGCGATGATCCGCTCCATCCTGGCTCTGGGCGACTCCATGGTGCGCGAGATCATGCTGCCGCGCATGGAAATGGCCTGCGTCTCCATCGAGGACGAGGTGAGCCAGGTGCTAAAGGCGATCATCGCCTGCGGGCACTCGCGGCTGCCGGTCTACGAGGGGACCATAGACAACATCATCGGGCTTATCTATGCCAAGGATCTCCTCAAATACTGGGGGGCTTCCGACGAGGGGATTCACCTGCGCAAGCTGATCCGTCCCCCCTTCTTCGTGCCGGAGACTAAGAACCTCGAGGAACTGCTGCACGACTTCAAGAAGCGGCGCGTCCATATCGCTGTCGTTATTGACGAATACGGCGGCACCGCGGGACTGGTCACCATCGAGGACCTGCTGGAGCAGATCGTGGGCGATATCCAGGACGAGTACGATCTGGAAAAGGAGAGGCTTACGGTCGAGCCGGACGGCGCCATCGTGGTGGATGCCAGGCTCACCATCGAGGAGCTCGAGGAGCATTTCGATATCGAGGTGGAAAGGGACAAGTTCGAGACGGTCGGCGGGCTGATCTTTCATCTCACCGGCCGGATTCCCTTGGCTGGCGAGGTGATTGAAAGCGACACCCTGGTGCTGACCGTGCTGGAGGCGGACGACCGGCGTATCGCCAAGGTGCGCATCGTCAGGCGCGAGTTGCTGCAGGAGAGGGGAACGGACGCTTCGTGAAAAAAATGACGGCGATCTTGGGCAACCCGGTGCTGCTGCGCTATCTGCTGGCGCTTGTCTCCGGCGCCATGCTGGCGCTCTCTTTCCCGAAACCGGGCATCTCTCCCTTGGCCTGGGTTGCCTTCGTGCCGCTTTTCATCGCTGCTGCCGGCGTTTCTCCAAGGCTCGGGTTGAAGCTCGGCTTTCTGGCCGGGTTGACTGCCTACGGCGGGATTCTCTACTGGGTCAACATCGTGATGACCAGCTACGGAAAGCTCCACTGGACCGTGAGCGGTACCCTGTACCTGGCCCTCGCCGCCTATCTCGCGCTTTATCCGGGGTTTATCCTCTGGCTGATGCGGCGCTCAGAGAGTAGGGGCGTTTCCGCCCTATGCTCGTTTCCGCTGCTCTGGGTCGGCGGCGAACTGATCCGCTCCTATTTATTCACCGGGTTTCCCTGGGCGAACCTCGGCTACTCGCTGTACCGCACGCTGCCGCTGATCCAGATCTCTGACCTGACCGGCGTGTACGGCGTGAGTTTCCTGATCGCCTTTGCCAACGTGGTGTTCTACCGGATCTGGGTCTGGTTGCGGGAAAAGAACGCCCCCTACCCCTTAGGCGGCCTGGCTATCCTGCTCGTGCTGCTGGCAGCGACCCTTGGCTACGGCTTCAGCGCGCTGAACAGGGCTGAGACGGGCGCCCTGCAGCGGGTGCTGCTGGTGCAGGGGAATATCTCGCAGGATGTGAAGTGGGACCCCGCCTTCCAGGAGTCGACGGTGGCGACCTACGAGAGGCTCTCCCGAAAAGGGTGCCGGACCGCCGGGACCCTGGTGGTCTGGCCGGAGAGCGCGCTCCCTTTCTATCTGCAGGACGCGCCCGCCTACGCGGCGCGGGTCAAATCACTGGCTGCCGAGCTGAAGAGCTGCCTGGTGACCGGGAGCCCCGCTTTTGAGAAAGAAGGGGAACTGGTGCGCTACCTGAACAGCGCATTTTTGATCTCCCCGACCGGGGAGCTGCTTGGCAGAAGCGACAAGCTGCACCTGGTGCCGTTTGGGGAATACGTACCGCTCGCCGCGCTCTTTCCTTTCGTGAACAAGCTGGTGGCCGGCATCGGAGATTTCTCCGCCGGCAAAAGTGCCCTGCCGCTGCAAACGAGCAGCGGGAAGATCGGCGTGCTGGTCTGTTTCGAGGGGATCTTCCCGGAGATCGCCCGTGCCTATGTGCGGGCGGGAGCCGGGGTGCTGGTGAACATAACCAACGATGCCTGGTTCGGCAAGTCCTCCGCCCCTTACCAGCATCTATCCATGACCGTCTTCAGGGCGGTGGAGAACAGGGTGCCGCTGGTGCGTGCGGCGAATACCGGGATCTCCGCGGTGATAGACAGCAAGGGGCATATCCGCGGCATGACGCCGCTCTTCGAGGAGGCGACGCTGGGAGCCGAGGTTAGGCTGGGCGGCGGCGGGAGTTTCTACAGCCGAAAGGGCGATCTTTTTGCTCTCTTCTGTCTGGGCGCCTGCCTGATTATCCTCTTGGCCTGCTTCAGGAAAAGGGCAGTCTGAGCGTTGCCGCCCTTGCTGTAAGAAAAGATCATGTGAAAAGGAGCATACGATGTTCAGAGAAGAAGTAGCCAGGATAGAAGGGCTCGCAGAGCGGATCAACAAGCTTCGGGGGTCTCTTTGACGTAGATGACAAGAAGGAGCGGATGCTGGAACTCGAGGAGCAGACTTCGCGGCCTGATTTCTGGAATGATGCGGAGAATGCCCAGAAAGTGCTGAAGGCCCGGATGGTGATGGAGAAGGACGTCACCGCCTGGGAGAGTCTCAACCGTCAGGCGCAGGACATCCGCGAGTTGATCGAACTTGGGAGCGAAGAGGCCGACGAGGCCACGCTCGCCGAGGTCGCCGCCCTGAACGCGGAACTGGAGACGGGAGTAAGCCAGGCTGAATTCCGCAGGATGCTTTCCGGGCCCCACGACACCTCAGGCTCTTTCGTATCCATAAATGCCGGCGCCGGCGGCACCGAGTCCCAGGACTGGGCGGAGATGCTGCTTCGGATGTACCTGCGCTACTGCGAGAAGAAGGGATGGAAAACCGAGATCACCGAATACCAGGCGGGTGATGAGGCCGGCGTCAAGGGGGTCACCTTTTCGGTGGCCGGCGAGTTCGCCTACGGCTATCTGAAGGCGGAGGCCGGTATCCACCGGCTGGTGCGCATCTCCCCATTCGACAGCAGTGCCAGACGCCACACCTCCTTCGCCTCGGTCTTCGTCTTCCCGATTATCGAGGAGGACGATATCGATGTGAAGATCGTGGAGAGCGAACTCAGGATCGACACCTTTCGCTCCAGCGGCGCCGGCGGGCAGCACGTCAACACCACCGACTCCGCCATCAGGATCACCCACCTGCCGACAGGAATCGTGGTTGCCTGTCAGAGCGAGCGCAGTCAGCACATGAACAAGGCGACCGCCCTGAAGGTGCTCCGCTCAAAGCTCTACGAGCTTGAGCTGCGGGAGCGGGAGGCAAAGGCCTCGGATATCGCCGGCGAGAAAAAAGAGATCGGCTGGGGTAGCCAGATCCGCTCCTACGTGCTGCATCCCTACAAGATGGTGAAGGACCTGCGCACCGGCGTCGAAAGCGGCAATCCTGATGCTGTGCTGGACGGAGCACTCGAGGAATTTGTGGTAGCCTACCTGATGGGTGTCCGCAGGGAGACCAAGGATATCTAAGGTCACAAGAAAAGGATCTTGATGATGATTTGCCATATACGCTTCTTCACCATCTGCCTGTTACTGCTGTCACCGGTTGCCAACGGATGCGCCGCCCAGCGCGCGGGTCTGAAAAACATCGGTTTCGCCATCCAGGTCGGCGCCTTCTCCGAGGTGAAAAACGCCGAACGCCTCACCAAAAAACTGCAGGAAAAAGGGATAGAGGCGTTCTATTTCAAACGGGAAAGCGGCATCTATGCTGTCCGTTTCGGCGATTTTGAACGCCAGGAAGATGCTAGAAAGAGTGCCCAGAAGCTTGTCAGGGACCGGATGATCTCCTCTTACTTCATCGCGGCACCCCAGCATGACCTGGATGCAGCTGTACGTGAGCCTTCTCTGGTAAAGGCGCCGGCTCCGTCTCTTAGCAAGCCTCCAGTGGTAGCAAAAAAGAGTGAACCGCAGACGCCCCGGCGTGATCGGAGCGACATGGGGGGCATCGCCGCCCGGACAGCCGAGCGCTTTGTCGGGATTCCTTATCGCTGGGGCGGCGATACGGTCGTCGACGGCATGGACTGCAGCGGATTTGTCCGCGCCGTCTACAATCTGTGCGGCGTGAACATCCCTCGCACCTCGCGCGAGCAGTACCGGGTGGGGGATGTGGTCGGCAGGGAAGAGTTGCAGGACGGCGACCTTATTTTCTTCGGCGCTTCAGCCGACGAGATCAACCACGTGGGGATTTTTGTCGGCAACGGCCGCTTTGTACACGCCCCGCGCAGGGGTGACGATATCAAGGTTTCGGCGATGGATGACGGCTATTTTCTGAAAAGATATGTCGGCGCCAAGAGGTATTTTTGAGATGGCGATGATCCTCAAGGGGGCTCAATCCGTTTATAGTCGCAGAAGAGTGCTGAATTAGGTAAGAATTCCAGAGGCCGAAAGTGACAGGTGCAGGCGGAAAAACGAAAAACGGACAGGAGCAGTGATGGCATTTATAAAACCTTTTAGAGGGGTGCGCCCCACAAAAGAGCTGGCCGACAAGGTTGCGGCTCTCCCGTACGATGTCATGAATACGGAAGAGGCCATGCAGATGGCGGCCGGTAACGACGTGAGTTTTCTCCATATTTCCAGACCCGAAATCGACCTGCCGCAGGGGACCGATGTCCACTCTGACGATGTCTACGCCCAGGGGCGCCAGAACCTCGAGAGTTTCATCACGCGAGGGGTGCTCCTGCAGGACGAAAACGAGTGTTATTACGTGTACCGGCAGAAAATGGGCGGCATAACCCAGACCGGGCTGGTGGTCTGCGCCGGGGTCGATGACTACCAAAGCGGCGCCATCAAGAAGCACGAGCTGACCCGGGCGGACAAGGAGGAGGACCGGGTCCGGCACATCGATGCTCTGAATGCCAATGACGAGCCGGTTTTTTACACCTATCGCAACGATCCTGCCATCACGAGCGCCATCGGAGAGGTCACCTGCGCGGCACCGCTCTACGATTTCACTACGGACGACGGAGTCTCCCACGCCCTCTGGCTGGTTGCCGACACCGCTTTGATCGGCATGCTGACCCGGAGTTTTCAGGCCATTCCGACCCTCTATGTCGCCGACGGCCATCATCGAAGCGCGGCTGCAAGCCGGGTGCGCGATCTCAGGAAAAGCGCCAATCCCCAGCATAGCGGCAGCGAAGAATATAACTTCTTCCTGACGGTGATCTTCCCAGACAACGAAATGACCATCATGCCATACAACCGCGTGGTAAAGGACCTAAACGGCAGGAGTGTTGCGGAGTTCATGGCCCGGGTCGCTGAGCGTTTCGACGTGACTCCGATCTCGGTCCCTCTGAGCCCGACCGAGCGCCACCAGTTCGGCATGTACCTGGCTGGCAAGTGGTACCAGCTGATCGCCCGTGAAGGCTCTTTTGCCGAGGACGATGCCGTTTGCGCGATGGACGTCTCCATACTGCAGGACAACCTCTTGAGCCCGGTTCTCGGGGTGCGCAATCCGCGCACCGACCAGCGCATCCACTTTGTAGGCGGCATCCGCGGCATTCAGGAACTGGAGCGGGTCGTGAACTCCGGTGAATACCAGGTGGCATTTTCCCTTTTCCCCACTTCCATAGAGGAGCTGATGTCGCTGGCCGACGAGGACAAGATCATGCCTCCCAAGTCGACCTGGTTCGAGCCCAAACTGAGAAGCGGCCTGTTCCTGCACCTTCTGGACTAACCGGCTAGAAACCTTGGTTTCAGTTCCACCGAACGCCGGCATCGATTTGAAATGCGTGCAAACAAGATACAAAATAGATGGAGGATGTAATGCGTAGTGTGGAGAAGTTCATTGTTTTGCTGCTGCTGGTCGCGGCGATTTCCATTCCGGCCTGCTCCCAGAAGGAGGCAAAAATGGTGCCTGAGAAGGGTGCCGCGTCGCAGGCTGTCGCGGCGGGAGCGGTAACGACCCCCTCCGGGCTCTCCTACACCGATCTCGTCAATGGGACAGGTCCCGCTCCCACCTCCGGCAAGAACGTGACTGTTCATTACACCGGCTGGCTGGAAAACGGCACAAAGTTCGACAGTTCCGTCGACCGCGGCCAGCCTTTCGCATTCCGGATCGGTGCGGGCGAGGTGATCCCGGGTTGGGACGAAGGTGTCATGTCCATGAAAGTGGGAGGCAAGAGGAAGCTGGTAATTCCTTCCCTGCTTGGCTACGGCGCGTCCGGGGCCGGCGGGGTGATTCCGCCCGATGCAACGCTGATCTTCGAAGTCGAGCTCCTGGCCGTGGCTGATTAGCAAGCGGTATCGGTAAACCTTGCAAAAACGCGGGGGCGCAGTAGTATTTGTCACTTGGGTTTTCATCCCCGGAGCGTCCCTGTCTGCGAGGTGCCGAATGCGCCTGATCCCGGTAGTCTTTGGAATTGCCTCGCTGCTCTTCTGTCAAACGGCCAGCGCCGGCCAGAAGAGTGTCACTTTTTACTTGGACGGCGCGTGTGTCGAACAGGACGCGTTAGCCAGCAACGGCTACCTCGAGTTTGCGCTGCCGGGTTCCTTCACGCCGGGCTCGCTACGCGTGAAACCGCTGGCAGGCAAGAGCGTCCTTAGGGTAGAGCTGGTCACAGCCGAGCAGGACCGACGGCGCAGGCGGAAGATAGCCCGACTTGAGCAACGAAAGGGCGAGTTGCAGGGTAGGATGCAGGCGCTCTCCAGGCGCGAGGAGATCTTTAGCGCCGCGGCCAAGACGCAAAGCGGCAAGGCCCCGAGAAAAACCAAGGCGAGCCCGAACCCTCTAGGCTCACTGCAGCAGGGCACTGACTTCGCGCTGGCCCGGCTCGATTCGGTGTATCGAAATCAGCGCAAATGCCTGAGTTCTCTGGAAGGCGTGGAGCGGGAACTGGCGGCAGCGAGAAAGGGGGCGCCCTTTGCGCGCGTCTGGCTTTCGGGCGGTAGGGCAAGGATCTCGTATCGGGTCGGCGATAAGCATTGGACCCCCCACTATGATTTTCGCTGGACCGGTGGGGCGGACGGCGAACTGCTGCTGCATGCGAGGCTCCCGCACCCCGAAAAGGGCGTGCTGTACCGGGTTTCCGCCGGCACGGTCGCGCAGGGGCTGGCGGCCAGGCGGGTATCCGGTGATTTCCCGACGCTGTCCCGGTTCCCCTTGACCCTGCGAAACGCAGACCGTAGCGCCGCGCCGCTCTCCTTCAACTTTGCTCCGGTCGAGGCGGGGCTGCCGCCCGGAGAGGCATCCGTCTTCTGGCGCGGCGAGTTCCTGGGAAGCGGCCAGTTTGCCGGAGCAGGGGCCTCAGAGCTCTTCCTCGGCAATAGATAACCCCTTGCTTTTTAAGTATTAAAATGATATAAGGTGTTTTTTGCAATGCAGCCCTACATCCAGTGAAGGAGGATATATGCCAGCAACAGCTTCAGATTTCGTAACGGCGCTTGAGGTAGGCCGCCCCCCCAACGTGGCACGGCTTTTCCCGAACTCCAAGGCGCTCCTGGTGAGCGGCAAGGTGATCGACAGGGCCATGAACGCAAAGGGGCACGCCCTGGCACTTGCCGCTAACGGCAGAAACCATTTCATTATTCGCGGGGTGCTGGCCGCGGCGCAGAGGGCTAACGCCGCTGTCATCATAGAGATTGCCAAGTCCGAGGGTGGGCAAAAGGCTTACTGTCCGGTCAACTACTGGAACATGGCGCGCCAGGTAGATGCCGTCTGCAACGAGCTGGGCATTACCATCCCGGTCGCCGTTCATGCAGACCACTACGGCATCAAAGGCGACGCCGATGTGGCCGCAGCTAAGGTGGAGATCCCCAGTATGTTCGACGCCGGGATCACCTCGATCGCCATTGATGCCTCCCATCTTCCGGACGAACAGAACCTGCTGGCCAATCTCGAACTGGCCAGTTGCATCCCGGCTTGGGCCGGCCTGGAGACCGAGGTCGGCGAGATCAAGGGGACGGAGGGGCTCTCAACTGTTGCCGAGGCGCTTTTCCTGATCAGGGGCTTGAACGCCCACGGCATCTTTCCCGACTGGATCGCGCTCAATAACGGCACTACGCACGGCATCGAGGCGAGCGACGCGGGGATTAATGTCGAGCTGACCGCTCAGATCCACGAGGCGATAAAGCCCTATGGCGTGAACGGTGCGCAGCACGGAACTTCCGGCAACAGCTACGACAGGCTGCGCGAGATTGCCACCAAAACGCGCACCACCAAGGCGAACGTTGCCACCGCGCTGCAGATGGTTTCCTGGGGCCTGGAGGTGAACGACTACGGCAACGCCAAGCTGGACGCGAACGGCAACTTCATCAAGGTGAGGGGCGAAGGTATGACGGAGGAGCTTTGGGCCGAGATGGTCTCCTTCGCCGACTCCAAGGGGTGGAAGAAGGGCGACTATAAAAACCTCAACCTCATGTTTGAGAACAAGTTCCTCGCACAGCCCAAAGAGGTGCGCGAGCGGATGGCAGCACGTGTTGAGGCTTTTGCCTATAAGCTGATCACCGAGGTGTTCAACTCGGCGGACACCGCGCCGCTTGCGATAGCCGCCATTCTTGAGGCGGGAACTTACGATCTGGGCCCCAAGGGGAAGCGGGTCGAAAACCCCGCAGAGTGGACCAGGGAACTTCTTGCCAAGCAGGCTGAAGGACTTTCCACGGACAAGGGCCCGGCCGGGAACTTCGAGGACTAGCGGCGTTTGCTGCAACTGAGGTGGAACGATCAAGGGGGCCCGGGGCCCCCTTTTTTAACAAGGCAGCTGAGAGGGGATCATGATGCAAGACATGCGAAACTTTACCCGGGTAGGTTTCAGGGTTTCGGCGCTTCTGCAGAGCGAGGGGGTGGCGCTTAAGGGCGAGGTGACAGACGTGAGCTTGCACGGCCTGTACCTGGAGACGGAGGAGCGACTCCCAGTAGGAACGCCGGTGGAGATTACCATCTACCTGTCCTCCACCACCGAACCGGTGGTCATCAACGTGAGCGGGACCGTGGCCAGGCTTGTGCCGGGTGGGATCGGCTGCGCCTTCGACAAGATGGATATCGACTCCTTTGCCCACTTGCGCAGCATCATATCCTATCAGGGAGGGGACGAGTCCAAGGTGATGGCTGAGTTCGCCGAGTACGTGGTCAAGAAGGGGAGCGATGACTGACGTTTCATCTGTCGTCGACCTGGCCGCCCTGCAGGAGTGGTTCGCCGCGTACTGCGCCTCTTTCCGAAGCAGTGATGCGGAGGTTCAGCGCAACTTCGACCTGAAGGAACTGCATACGCGAAAGGTCTGCGAGGCTGCCGGCCTGATCGCGCAGGGAGGGAGCCCGCGGCGCCTGCTGCTTGCCGAGGCCGCCGCCCTTTGCCATGACCTGGGGCGTTTCCCCCAGTATCGCGACTTCGGTACCTTCAGGGACAGCGATTCCTTGAACCACGCCCACCTCTCCGCGCAGATCCTGGAACAAAACGACCTGCTCTCTTTCCTCTCCCCGTCCGAGCGCAAAAGCGTACTTCATGCGGTGCGCCTGCATAATGTATTCGAGGTACCCTGCGGACTCGCGCCCGAGGCCGACGACCTCTTGAAGGTGCTGCGCGATGCGGATAAGCTGGACATCTGGCGCATTTTCATCGAATACTATCATGCCCCGGAAGCAGCCCGTGCCTCAGGGGCCGGACTCGGCTTTCCGGATCTTCCCGACTGCTCAGCTGCTGCACTGGCGGCGATCGGCTCTGGAAAGATGATCCAGCTGTCGGTCCTGAAGAGTCTGAACGATTTTAAACTGCTGCAGCTGTCCTGGGTCTATGACGTTAATTTCCTGACTACGCTGCGGCTTGTTAAGAAGAGAGAGGTGCTGGAACAATTAGCCGCTACGCTTCCCAAGGAAGAGGCGGTCCTTGACGCTCTGGCCCGCGTGCATGATTATCTGGAACGAAGGCTGGCTGGTCTGTAGGAGTCGGCACTCTTACGGCAGGAGAGCTGTAAAGGGAAATCTTTTTTTGGAACTGAACTACGTAAGACTATTCTTCTCCTTTACGCTGAACGCGGAGGTCTCCGACCCCTATGCTCTCTTCGGGTGTCGCTCCGGGTTCGACGCTGCCTTCAGGAAAGCCCTTTCCTGTCGAAGGCTTGATTGTAGCGGCTGTTCTGCGAGCGCGGGCTGCAGCTACCCGGCAAATTTCGGCCAGAGCATCGCCAGCGATCCCGAAGCGGTCAGGCGCCACCAGAAACCGCCGCTGCCTTTTGTGTTCCAGTTCCCCATACTTCCTCCCTCCCCCAATCGCGGCAAGACCCTCCAGTGCACCCTCACCCTGCTGGGAAGCGCCGTTCAGCAGACTTACCATTATATTGCAGCGGTCCGATTGCTCCTGCAAGGGATACCTGCCAGCTTGCTGAGGGTCGAGGCCGAGTCACCCGGCGGCGGGCGCGCCCTGTTAGCCGCGGGGGATCAACCGGCTCTTCCTCTCTTGAGCGCGCTCGACCCGACGCTGTCCGGACCGCTTCCGCCGGATCGCGCCACGGTCACCTTGCTGACCCCCCTGAAGCTTATGCACGAGGGGCGGCTTCTGAAGCGTTTCAACTTTTCCCAATTCTCACGTGCGCTTATGCGCCGGGTTTCTTCCCTTGCCTACCACTATGAAGGGGCGGAACTGCCGCTCGACTACCGCTGGCTTTCTCTGCGCAGCGAGGCAATCGAGACGGTAAGCTCCGACTGCCGCTTCGTTTCCTGGGGCGGGCGGCCTGCGGGCATCCTTGGCACCGCCAGCTTTCGGGGCGACCTCGAGCCGTTTCACCTCTTTTTGCAGATGGGGCTCGCGACTCAGCTTGGCAAGGGTGCCTCATTCGGCTTTGGAGCCTACCGGATCAGTGCTGGACCGTCCTAGCCAGCCAAACCAGGCAAAATCAGCCGGATCAGGGAAGCTCTCAGGCTGCCGCGGCTGAAACCATGCCAACCTCTCCTTCCTTGTATTGCCTGTTTTCTCGGTTAGAATTCCCTAGTGTTGGCAGGTACCCCTAGTCCAGGAGCCTTTTCATGGGGCAGACGATCTGGAAGCCGTTGATGATAATCGCTTTGCTCGTCCTGCTGCTTGACCTGTTTTACGGCGCGGTCGTAAAGCAGACGGCAGAGCGGGGGGCTGAGATCAGCTACAGTCGTTTCAGGGATGAGGTTGCTGCGGGCAATGTGAGGAAGGTCACCCTCAGGGGGAACAGCGTCAAGGGAGAGTTCCGCGCGGCTGTAAAGCTGCCTGCAGCCTCCGGCCAGAAGGGGGCTCTTGTGGACGCCACCTTCTTTAGCACCAACCTTCCTGCCATAGACGACCCGAGCTTGTTGCCGGAACTCTCCAGCCGAAACGTGGAGGTGACGGTAGTTCCGGCCGAAGGGTCTGCTGCCGGCAACCTGTTCCTCTATATGCTACCCTGGCTTCTCATCATCGGTGTCTGGTGGTTCGTGATGCGCGGGATGAAATCCCAGGGACCAGGCGGCATGATGGGTAATTTTGCCCGTTCTGGTGCCAAGGCCTACACCTCGGAGCGGATCGACGTCACCTTTGCGGACGTGGCGGGCATGGAGGAGGCGAAGCAGGAACTGCGCGAGGTGGTCGAATACCTGAAGGAGCCAAAGAAATTCCAGAAGATAGGAGGGAAGGTCCCGAAAGGAGTTCTGCTGGTCGGCCCTCCGGGCACCGGCAAGACGCTGCTGGCCAGGGCAGTGGCGGGGGAGGCGAGGGTCCCCTTTTTTTCCATCTCGGCCTCGGCCTTTATAGAGATGTTTGTGGGAGTGGGTGCCAGCCGGGTGAGGGACTTGTTTGCCAGTGCCCGCAAGGTGGTGCCGAGCATCATCTTCATCGATGAGCTGGATGCGGTGGGCAGAAGCCGCGGCGCAGGTTTCGGCGGCGGACATGATGAGCGGGAGCAGACGCTGAACCAGCTTCTCTCGGAAATGGACGGTTTCGACCCGCATACCGAGGTGGTGGTCATCTCCGCCACCAACCGGCCTGACGTGCTCGACCCCGCACTGCTTCGGCCGGGGCGTTTTGATCGAAACGTGGTGATAGAGCGCCCCGACTGGCGGGACCGGGTGCAGATCCTGAAGGTACATACGAGGAAGATCTCGCTGGCGCCTGATGTCGATCTAACCGTGATAGCCAAGGGAACTCCGGGCATGACCGGAGCGGACCTGGAGGGGCTGGTGAATGAGGCGGCTATCCTCGCCGCGCGGGACAACAAAACGGTGGTGAGCCTGGAGCAACTGGAGCGGGCCAAGGACAAGATCCTCATGGGCGGAGAGCGTCACATGGTCATCTCGGACGAGGAGAAGCGGATTACCGCCTATCACGAGGCGGGGCATGCGCTGGTGGCGCGCCTGCTGCCGAGCACCGATCCGGTCCACAAGGTTACCATTCTGCCCCGCGGCCGTGCCCTGGGCGTGACCCAGCAGCTTCCCGAAGATGACCGCTACCACTACCCGCGTGTGTATCTGGTGAACCGTCTGTGTGTGGCGCTGGGAGGGCGGGCCGCCGAGCGCCTGGTATTCAACGATGTCTCCACCGGTGCGCAGAGCGACCTGAAGCACGTGACTGAGCTTGCTGAAAAGATGGTCTGCCAGTGGGGGATGAGCGAGAAGATCGGGGCGATGACTTTCCCGCGCGGTGAAGAGCATCCCTTCCTCGGCATGAAACTGGCTGAGGAAAAGACCTTCTCCGAGGAAATGGCTTGGCTTATAGATCAGGAAATAGCCGCCCTGATCCGCTCGGCCGAGGGTAAGTCTCTGGAACTGATTAGCGGCAACCGGATCAAGCTGGACGCTCTTGCCGCGGCGCTTCTCGAGGAGGAAACTCTGAGCGGCGAGCGGGTGGACGAGATTTTGGCGACGGCCTGACGGATTGAACCCAGGCTGCTAAACTCGTGCAGGGAGCAGTTGCGCATCTTTTGCAATGTCCAGCTGGCAGGTGAAGGATCAGCCGGCCAGCCGGCAGCTCTAGTATATGATGATGTATCCCTTCCTGGTGGCAATCCCCGTTATCTCTAAGGTGTCTTCTATACGGTAAGTTTCTCCGTCTAAAGTGAAAAGGTATCCGTCGCCATCCGGAATGGCGGATTCCAATAAAGCCTCAAACGTCGCAGTCTTGATAGTATCCATGGCAGCACTATAACATTTCCTTCCGAATCGGTAAAGTCCCCAAACTATTTGCAATATTACTTTTTTGTGGCATAGTGCGTTCTGCTCAAATTCATCCAGCCGGCGATAATCTCCAGCCGTCTCTCTATCAGGCCAACGCTCCATCGGGTCCCGGTGAAGATGCTGTTTGACGGCCGGGCAGCACCCGGCTAATGCACTTGGCTCAATAATGCGGCGGTTGGGTAAAAATCTGCGCACTCGAGGTGTACATGGTTAGACAGAGAAAAAGCGGGATACTCCTGCATCCGAGTTCCCTTCCCGGGTCCGGCGGCATAGGTTCCTTCGGAGAGGAGGCACGCCGCTTCGTCGACTTTCTTCACAAGTCCGGGCAGTCGCTCTGGCAGATTCTTCCACTTGGTCCCACCGCCTATGGCAACTCTCCTTATTCCTGCTATTCCGCTTTTGCCGGCAATCCGCTTTTGATAAATTTTGAGGCGGTGGTCGATGATGGTGACCTGCTGCCGTCTGACCTTAAGTCAGATCCCTCTCCCGAGCGGGTCGATTACGGGGAGACTGAACTTTACAAGCTTGGGCTCCTGAAAGAGGCGGCAGCCCGCTTCTTTGCCGAGGCCTCTTTGAAGCGGAAGGAGGAATTCTGGCATTTCTGCAATACCGCCTTCTGGCTCCACGACTACGCACTGTTCATGGCCTTGAAGGAGCAGTACAAGGGGGATAGCTGGAAGGACTGGCCGGACCCTCTGTCCAATCGCGAGCCCGAGGCACTGGCAAGCTGGAGTGAAAGGCTTGGCCCTGCCATCGGTGAGCAAAAGTACCAGCAGTGGCAGTTCGCCCGGCAGTGGAAAAAGCTCAAAGGATACGCGAACGTGCTCGGCATTTCCATCGTCGGGGACCTGCCAATCTTCGTTGCCTATGATTCTGCCGACGTCTGGGCCAATCCAGACCTGTTCCACCTGGACGAAAAAGGGGTGCCGATCGTCGTGGCTGGTGTGCCTCCCGACTATTTCAGCAAGACCGGGCAACTCTGGGGGAACCCGCTTTACAACTGGGACAGGATGGCAGAGCAGGGGTACAGTTGGTGGATCGCCAGGCTGCGTAACGACCTTTCCCTCTACGACATGGTGCGCATCGACCACTTCCGCGGTTTTGAAGCGTTTTGGGAGGTACCTATGTGGGAGAAGACTGCCATCAACGGGCGCTGGGTCAAGGGGCCGGGGGAGGCGCTCTTCCGCGCCTTGCGTAACGCTCTGGGCCATCTTCCGATAATCGCGGAGGACCTTGGGGTAATAACGTCGGAGGTGGAGGCGCTTCGGGACCAGTTCGGTTTTCCCGGCATGAAGATTCTGCAATTTGCCTTTGGATCCGGCCCGGAGAACCCGTATCTGCCGCATAACCATGTCAGGTCCTGCGTCGTCTACACCGGGACCCACGACAACGACACCACGGCGGGCTGGTTCGACTCGCTGAAGGTGAAAGAGCAAAAGGCGGTGCTTTCCTACTTTGACCGTGAGAGGCCTGACATAGTCTGGCAGATGGTGAAGTGCTCGCTCGCCTCGGTAGCCGATTACGCGATCATCCCGATGCAGGATCTGCTGGAGTTACCCACCACGGCGCGGATGAACGTACCCGGGGTAGCTGGCGGGAACTGGAGCTGGAGGTGCCCGTCCGATGCGTTTTCAGGCAGGCTTGCCGCCAAATTGGCGCATGCCACCGATATCTATGGCAGGCTGCCCGACTGACTGAACTTTAATGTGTAAAAATGTTGACAGATGAGATGCCGTTTTGTATAGAATTTACATCAGCATTCTTGACTGAAATACTTCGTAAGGATAGGAGATAAACAAAATGTCAGAGAATTCCTATGGTTTTGACACTCTTGCACTCCATGCCGGGCAGACAGTAGACCCAACCACGCTGTCCCGTGCTGTACCGATCTACCAGACGTCGTCCTACGTTTTCAAAAGCGCTGAGCATGCCGCGAATCTTTTCGGGTTGAAGGAGTTCGGCAATATATACACGCGCCTGATGAATCCCACCACCGACGTGTTGGAAAAGAGGATTGCGGAACTTGACGGCGGGGTGGCGGCACTTGCGGTAGCCTCCGGCCAGGCGGCCACCACCTATGCCGTGCTGAATATCGCCAGCGCGGGTCAGAACATCATCTCGACCAGCTATCTGTACGGCGGCACCTATAACCTCTTCCACTACACGCTTCCCAAACTCGGTATCACGGTGAAATTCGTCGATTCCTCAGACCCGGAAAACATCCGTAAGGCGATCGACGAGAACACCCGTCTCGTCTACAGCGAGGCGATCGGCAATCCGAAGAACAATGTCGATGATTTCGAGGCGATTGCCAAGGTCGCCCACGATGCCGGGATCCCTTACGTGGTGGACAATACCGCCGCGACCCCTTACCTCTTCAAGCCCCTTCAGCATGGAGCCGACATCGTCGTGTATTCGCTGACTAAGTTCATCGGCGGTCATGGCACCAGCATCGGCGGCTGCGTGGTAGACGGAGGTACTTTCCCTTGGAATAACGGCAAATTCCCTGAATTCACCGAGCCGGACCCCTCGTATCACGGACTCAAGTTCTGGGACGCACTCGGGAATATCTCCTACATAATCAAGATGAGGGTCGAGCTGCTGCGGGACATGGGCGCCTGTATCTCCCCGTTCAACTCCTTCCAGATCATCCAGGGCATGGAGACGCTTCACGTCAGGATGCAGCGCCACGTAGAGAACGCCCAGAAGGTTGCGGAGTGGCTGGAACAGAGCCCGCTGGTCTCCTGGGTCAACTATCCGGGCCTGGCAAGCCACAAGGATCACGCAAACGCCAATAAGTATCTGACCAATGGAGCAGGTGCCATCATAGGGTTCGGTATCAAGGGTGGACTTGAGGCCGGCATGAAGTTTATCGACGGCGTCAAACTGTTATCGCATCTGGCCAACATCGGGGATGCGAAGAGTCTGGTAATCCACCCTGCCTCCACTACGCACCAACAGTTATCGCCCAATGAGCAGGTCGCTTCCGGCGTAAGCCAAGATTTCATCAGGCTCTCTATTGGCATTGAGGATGTGAAAGACATTATCGCTGACATCGAGCAGGCGCTACAGGCCGCTCAGGCGTAGCATCGAATAGCATCAAATAAAAATGGATGGTAAGAGAGCTGCCAGCCCTCTGGCAGCTCTCTTTTGTTAACCCAAGTAATCCCGAGTCGGGGCGTGGAGTGTCGTGCGAAGAACCCCAGCCTGCGGCTGGCAAGGAAGGCAGTATTACCTCTCTTCCAAAATAGAAGGTGCCCAAAGGGGGAGGCAGAGGGAGGTTGCTTCGAGCTGCAGGGCCCAAGTGTGGGAAATTAGCCGGGTAAGCTTAGTTTGAATTAACAATAAAGGCGTTGACGCTCTGGGATCCTTTTGTTATAAACACACCTCGCTGAGAAACGAGGCGCTTCTTGAAAGAGAGGACGGCTGGCTTCGAAAGAAAAAAGTGTTGACAGCGGCAACCGGGTTTGTTATAAAGTTTGACTTCGCAGGGCAGCTCTTTCTAACTGAATACAGCCGGAAAAAAGATGGTTTACTGTTAGCGGTTAATGG
>Ga0209317_1000434_pt1 | contig 51010 bp, 43 predicted proteins | sample RifGroB2_FD_183994 | JGI IMG/M metagenome (GOLD analysis project Ga0209317, IMG submission 183994) | Soil microbial communities from Rifle, Colorado, USA - Groundwater B2 (SPAdes) (version 2) | ecosystem: Environmental > Terrestrial > Soil > Unclassified | place: Rifle, Colorado | collected... | reverse complement strand
CCCGCGATCTGGAGGCTCACTACAACGCCGAGATCGGCGAAGTGGAGCTGTTTGAGTTCGTTACCGTCGTGGACGAGGTGCAGGATTCCTATCGCGAGATCGAGCTGGATGAGGCGCGCGAGGAGGATCCGGACGTCGAGGTCGGCGACTCGATCGGCATGAAGATGGATGCCAGCGGCTTCTCCAGGATCGCGGCGCAGACGGCCAAGCAGGTGATCATCCAGCGGGTCCGCGAGGCGGAGCGCGAAACCATATTCAACGAATTCCTGGAGCGCCAGGGGGAGATCGTGAACGGCGTGGTGCGCCGCTTCGAGAAGGGTGACCTGATCGTCGACCTGGGACGCGCCGAGGCGCTGCTGCCGCACAAGGAGCAGGCGCCGCGCGAGGTGTACCGCCAGGGGGACCGGGTCAAGGCGCTGATCACCGAGATCCGGATGACCACCAAGGGGCCCCAGATCCTCCTTTCCCGCACCCACCCGACCATGCTCGCCAAGCTGTTCGAGGCCGAGGTCCCGGAGATCGCCGAGGGGATCGTCGAGATCAAGAGCGTGGTGCGCGAGCCGGGCGGCAGGGCGAAGATCGCCGTCTACTCGCACGACAACGACGTCGATCCGGTGGGCGCCTGCGTCGGCATGCGCGGCAGCCGGGTGCAAAACGTGGTCTCCGAACTGCGCGGCGAGAAGATCGACATCATCCCCTGGTCCGAGGACATCGCCCGCTTTGCCTGCAACGCGCTGGCGCCGGCCGTGGTGACCAAGGTCTATGTCGACGACGAGGATTACGCCATGGAGGTGATCGTGGCGGACGACCAGCTCTCGCTCGCCATCGGCAAGCGCGGCCAGAACGTGCGGCTCGCCGCCAAGCTGACCGGCTGGAAGATCGACATCAAGAGCGAGTCCCGCATGGCCGAGGCCGAGCTGCAGCAGTTTGCCTCCTTCGACGGCACCGAAGCCGAGGAGGAGCCCGAGACGGCAGCCGGCGCAGAGATCGAGGCCGGAGCAGAGCCGGCATACCAGGAGTCGGAAGCTGTCGAGGCCCCGGCGGAGCCGGTGCAGGACCAGGCCGCAGCCGGGAATGAGGCCGCAGCCGGGAATGAAGAGGAGTCGGTATAACAGCTATGCCAAAGGCTAACCCCCAGAGAAGCTGCCTTGCCTGCCGCGAGGTGAAGGACAAGGGGAGCCTGCTTCGTTTCGTGCTGGCGCCGGACCGGACCGTGGTGCCGGATCTGCAGCAGAAGCTCCCCGGGCGGGGGGTCTACACCTGCATGAAGGGATCCTGCCTGAGGCTCGCCGCGCAGAAGAAGCAGTTCAGCCGCGGCTTCAAGGGGGAGGTGCTGGGGGCCGAGGCCGAAAGCCTGACCCGCCAGGTGACCGAGAAGCTGGAGGAGCGGATAGCCTCCTACCTCTGCCTTGCCAACAAGGGAGGCAAGATCGTATCGGGATCGGACCAGGTGATGGATAAGCTGAAGAAGGGGGGTGCCGGCCTGCTGTTTATCGCGACCGACATCTCCGTCGACATCGGCGAGAAGTTCCGGGGCGTGGCCAGGCTCAAGGGGGTCCCTTGCGTGGCCCTGTTCAGCAAGGAGCGTCTCGGGGGATTGTTGGGAAAAGAGCTCAGGAGCGTTCTGGCTGTGTCGGACAGCGGCTTCGTAGGATCTATAAGTTTGGAAACGGAAAAGTACAGGAACTTCTTTGAGGAGGAGCGCAAGTAGATGAGCAAAACCCGCGTATACGAGCTGGCGCAGCAGATGGGGATCGATAATAAGGAGCTTATGGCAAGGCTTGCCGACCTGGGCGTGCCGGTCAAGAACCATATGGCCGTTATTGAAGATGCGGACGTCAAGGCACTGTCCGCCCCTGCGCAGACAACCCACAAAGAGGTTTCCCAGGAAGAAGTCCGCGTGAAGCCGACCCTGATCCGCAGACGCGCCAAGGCGGTGGAGCCGTCGGCCGAAGCTGAGGCTGCCGAGGCGGCCCCGGCCGAAGTCCCGAAGCAGGAGGCTGCCGAGCAGCCGGCTCCGCCCGTCAAGGCGGAAGCCGAGGCCGAGGCGGCACCTGCTCCCAAGCCGGCACGACCTGCCGTCGAGCCGACCAGGGCCAGGATCATCGAGGCAGCTCCGGTTGCCAAGCCCGCACCCGCAGCAGCGCCGGCTGAAAAACCGGCCCCGGCGGCAACAGCCGCGCCGGTCAAGCCGGCTGCCCCCTCGGCACCGGCCGCCCCGGTTGCCGAAGCTGGCGCACCGGCCGCAGCTGCCGCAGCACCCGTACTTGGCGCTGAGGAGGCCAAGCCCGCCGCCAAGCCCGAGGCTGCCGCAATGCCCGAGGCCGCCGCGAAGCCCGAGGCTGCCGCGAAGCCCGAGGCTGCCGCGAAGCCCGAGGCTGCCGCTCCGGTCGAGGCACCGGCCGTCGCTGCCAAGGTGGAAGCCGAGCCGGAAAGGGCCACCGCTACCAAGGCGAGGATCCTGGGAAGGGTGGAGATCCCGATCCCGGCCCAGCGCCCGCCCGAGCGCCGCGAGTATCAGCGCACCGCCCCGGGCGAGCGTCCCGCTCCGCGTCCCGGCATGCCGCGCGGCGTAGAGCGTCCCGGCACCGAGCGTCCGGCGCCCCGTCCGGGAGCACCCCGTCCGGGAGCACCCTCGGCACGCCCCGGCGAAAGGCCCGCACCCGGGCGTCCCGGCGAGAGGCCGTCAGGTCCCGCCCGCGGTCCCGAGCGTCCCGCGCCGCTCGCCCCGATCGATACCGCGGCACTGGCCGAGGAGCGTCGCAAGGGGAGGAAGGCGGCTCCCGCCCCCGCACCGGACTTCAGCAAGCCCGGCAAGAAGGGGGGAGCTCCGGTAGCCAAGAAGAAGGAAGTCTTCAAAAAGCCGGATCTGCTCGACAAGCGCGAGCGGGTTTTCGAGCCGGGCCCCCGTTCGGGCAAGGGTAAGAAGCGCTACGTCGAGAAGGTCCAGATCGGCAAGAAGACCGAGATCACGGTACCCAAGGCGATCAAGAGGATCATCAAGATCACCGAATCGATCACCGTCGGCGAACTCGCCAAGAGGATGGGGATCAAGGCGACCGATCTGATCCGCGCCCTCATGAAGATGGGGGTCATGGCGACCATCAACCATCCGCTCGACTTCGACACCGCCACCCTGCTCGCCACCGATTTCGGCTACGAGATCGAGAACGTGGCGCTCGACGTGGACGAGATGCTGGAGGCCGAGCCGGATACCCCGGAGTCCCTGATCAAGCGTCCGCCGGTGGTCACCATCATGGGTCACGTCGACCACGGCAAGACCTCGCTTTTGGATGCGATCCGCGAGGCTAACGTCATAGCAGGCGAGGCTGGCGGCATCACCCAGCACATCGGCGCCTACGACGTCGAGCTGAACGGCCGCAAGATCACCTTCCTCGATACCCCGGGCCACGAGGCGTTCACCGCCATGCGCGCCAGGGGAGCCAAGGTGACCGACATCGTCATCCTGGTGGTGGCAGCCGACGACGGCGTCATGCCGCAGACCCGCGAGGCGGTGAACCATTCCAAGGCGGCAGGCGTACCGATCATCGTCGCCATCAACAAGATCGACAAGCCGGACGCAAGCCCGGGCAAGGTGAAGCAGGAACTGATGGAGTTCGGCCTGGTCTCGGAGGAGTGGGGCGGCGAGACGATCTTCGTCGAGGTCTCCGCCAAGAAGCGGATCAACCTCGAGTCGCTGCTGGAGATGGTCCTCCTGCAGGCCGACGTGCTCGAACTCAAGGCGAACCCGGAGAAGGCGGCGCGCGGCACCATCGTAGAGGCGAAACTCGACAAGGGGCGCGGCCCGGTAGCGACCGTCCTGGTCCAGGAAGGAACCCTGAAAGGGGGAGACTACTTCGTGGCCGGCGTGCACTACGGACGTGTGCGTGCCATGCAAAACGATCGCGGCGAAAAGGTATTGGCAGCGGGACCCGCCATGCCGGTCGAGGTGATCGGATTCACCGGGGTTCCGGATGCCGGCGACATCTTCGTCGCCATGGCCGACGAGAAGCAGGCCAAGGAGATCGCAACCCACCGTCAGATCAAGCTGCGCGAGACGGAACTCGCCAAGCACACCAAGCTTTCTCTGGAGCAGCTCTACGAGAAGATCCAGAAAGGCGAAGTGAAGGACCTGAACGCCATCGTCAAGGGGGACGTTCAGGGGTCGGTAGAGGCAGTGGCCGAGTCGCTCAGAAAACTCAGCACCGCGGCGATCCGTCTCAACGTGCTGCACGCCTCGGTCGGCGCCATCACCGAGACCGACGTCAACCTGGCCAGCGCATCAAACGCCATCATCCTGGGGTTCAACGTGCGCCCCGAGGTGAAGGCCGCGGCCCTCGCCGAGAAGGAAGGGGTCGACCTCAGGCTCTACAACATCATCTACGATGCGGTGGACGACATCAAGAAGGCGATGGAGGGGCTCCTGGAGCCTACCTTCAAGGAGAAGAACCTGGGGCGCGCCGAGATCAGGGAGACCTTCCAGGTACCCAAGCACGGCACGGTGGCGGGCTCCTACGTCACCGACGGCAAGATCGTCAGAAACGCCCAGGTGCGCCTGCTGCGGGACAACGTGGTGGTCTTCGAGGGGAAACTCTCCAGCCTGCGCCGCTTCAAAGACGACGTGAAGGACGTGGCGACCGGCTACGAGTGCGGCATCTCGCTGGAGAACTACAACGACATCAAGATCGGCGACATCATCGAGTGCTTCGAGATGGAGAAGTTCGCCGGCAAACTGTAAATACAAAGGTCCAACTCCCTCCCCCTTTTTCATAAACCCTCCCCCCTTTGAAAAAGGGGGGTCGGGGGGGATTTGGCCCAAGGCGCCAAGGCGATAGCAGCTGGCAACCGAGTAAAATCCCCCTGAATCCCCCTTTTTCAAAGGGGGACTTTTTGAATCGACGTCCGCAATAATAATGGACAAAACGAGAGAGTACTTCAAGACATGGTAAAACGTTCAGACAAGGTGGGGGAGGCGATCCACAAGATCGTCTCCGAGCTGCTGATCAAGGGGCTCAAGGACCCGCGCATAGGTTTCGTCACCATCACCGGCGTCAAGATCACCACCGACATGCGTCAGGCAACGGTGTACTTCACGGTGATGGGAACAGACGAAGAGAAGAAGCATACCGAGGCGGGGCTGAACAGCGCCCGGGGCTTCATCAGGAAGGAGATCGGGCAGGCGCTCAAGATGCGCTTCACCCCGGACATCCATTTCAAATACGACAGCTCAGCTGACTACGGCCAACATATCGAATCGATACTGAAGGAGATAGGCGCTAAGGATGACGGCGATAATACCTGAGATAACGCAGATACTGGCCGAGATCGAGAAAAGCAGCACCTTTTTGATCACAAGCCACGAAAGCCCGGATCCCGACGCGGTCGGCTCCTCGCTGGCCCTGGCCAACTATCTTGCGGCCCGCGGCAAGGATGTCACCGTCTACCTGTGCGACCCGGTTCCCGAGAACTGCGCCTTTCTCCCCATGGCGGACCAGGTCTTCGGGGAGCTGCCGGAAAAGGAATTCGACGTCTGCTTCGTGCTGGACGTGGGCGAGTTCAGAAGGGCCGGCAAGGCGATCACCGCGAGCGAGCGCATCGGCCGTTTCATCAACATCGACCACCACCTGGGGTGCGAGAACTTCGGTCTGCACAACCTGATCGACCCCAGGGCGTGCGCCACCGCCGCCCTGATCTACCGGATCATCAAGGCCGCCGGCCACGAGGTCGATTACCCCACCGCGCTTTGCATCTACACCGCCATCCTGAGCGACACCGGCAGCTTCCATTACTCCAATTCCGATCCCGAGTCGTTCGCCATCGCCGGCGAGATGATAGCCAAGGGTGTGAACGCCTGGGACGTCAACGAAAACCTCTACGAGAGCGAGCCGCTGCAGAGGATCGCGCTTCTGGCCCTGGCGCTCTCCGATCTCACCGTCTCTCCCGGCGGCGAGTACGCCTCGGTCACCGTGACCCTGGAGATGTACCGGCAGACCGGTTCCACCGCTGAGGATACCGACCGTTTCATCAATTATCCCCGCTCGATCCGCGGCGTGCAGGTGGCGCTTTTCTTCCGCGAGATCAGCGAAGGGCTCTTCAAGGTAGGCTTCCGGTCCAAGGGGAAGGTCGACGTCTCGGCCGTTTCCGCCCATTTCGGCGGCGGCGGGCACCATAACGCCGCGGGGTGCAACGTGAAGGGGACCCTGGCCGAGGTGAAGGCGCTGGTGTTCGACCGCCTGGAGAAGATGCGCTGATGCTGAACGGTTTTTTCGTGATCGACAAGCCGGCCGGCGTCACCTCGCATGACATCGTGGCCATGGTGCGGCGCGCCATCGGGCAGAAGAAGGTGGGGCACACCGGCACGCTCGACCCGTTTGCCACCGGCGTGCTCCCGGTAGCGGTGGGCGAGGGGACCAAGAGCATCCAGTTCCTGGACGAGTCGCAAAAGGAGTACCGGGCCGTGCTGCGGCTGGGGATCTCCACCGACAGCCAGGACCTGACCGGCCAGGTCACCTCTGAGCGCGACTGGTCGCATGTCACGGCCGAAGATCTGCAGCGTCTGCTGCCGCAGTTTCTCGGGCGCATCTCGCAGCTTCCACCCATGTTCTCCGCCCTGAAGCGCGACGGCGTACCGCTTTACAAGCTGGCCCGAAAGGGGATCGAGATCGAGCGGGAGCTGCGCGAGGTGGAGATCCATGCGCTGAGCTTCGACTGGATCAGGCTCCCCGAGGCCTGTTTCACCGTGCGCTGCTCGCGCGGCACCTACGTGCGCACCCTGGCCTGCGACATCGGCGAGGCGCTCGGCTGCGGCGCCCACCTGCTCGAGCTCAGGCGCACCCGAAGCGGGCTGTTCCGCGAGGCGGAGTCGATCGGCATCGAGGAGCTTGCCGCCTCCAAGAGCCAGCAGGGGCTGCTGTTCCCGCTGGACCGGGCGCTTTCCCACCTGAAGGAGCTCGCCCTTAACGAGCAGGGGGGGAGGAAGGTGTCGAACGGCGTGGCACCCGCGGCGTCCGATTTTGCGGAGCCCGCGCTGGAACAGCTCATGCCGGGGGAGCAGGTGCGACTGTATGTAGCCGGGAGATTTGCCGCAGTCGCCGAGTACGACAGTGTCAAAGGGCTGCGATTGTCAAGGGTTTTTAACTAGTATTGTCCTTTACACGTAGTGGCTTTTATGGTAAAAAGATCGGATGTCACACCTGCCGCGGCTTGACCTCGACGCGTGCAGGAATTATATCTTGATGGTCGAAGGGGGATAAATTAAATGCTGGTAACGGACAAGAAGCAGGAAATCGTCAACGCTCACAAGCTGCATGATTCGGATACGGGCTCACCCGAGGTGCAGATAGCACTTCTTTCAGAGCGTATCACCTATCTGACTGAGCACTTCAAAACCCATAAAAAAGACCATCACAGCCGTCGCGGGCTGCTGAAGATAGTCGGTCAGAGAAGGGGTCTTCTCGACTACCTGAAAAAGAAAGATGTGGAAAGATACAAATCCATCATCGCGAAACTCGGCATCAGAAGGTAGCGAAAAGGCAATATACCTCTACGGGGTATATTGCCTTTCTATTTCACCATCGTAAGGGCCATTGTGCCCTTTTCTTTGTTGGGGGCGTGGATAAATCAGCCCTGCGGGTTCGCGCCGCAAGGCTTCTTTCTCGGCGGCCCCAACACCAACCAACAGTAGTATCAGGAGGCCGAACAAATGGAACAGATAGTACAGGCAGAATGCTGCGGCAAGACCATCACCATCGAGACCGGAAAGATCGCCAAGCAGGCAAGCGGCGCAGTCATGATCAAAAGCGGCGACACCATGGTGCTGGTCACCGCCGTCGCCATGAAGACCGCCAAGGAAGGGCAGGGGTTCTTCCCGCTCACCGTCAACTACCAGGAGAAGGCGTACGCAGGCGGCAGGATCCCGGGGAGCTTCTTCAAGCGCGAAGGCAGGCCCTCCGACAACGAGACCCTCACCTGCCGTCTGATCGACCGCCCGATCCGTCCGCTGTTTCCGGAAAACTTCCTTAACGACACCCAGGTCATGGCGACCGTGGTCTCCGCCGACAAGGACAACGATCCGGCGATCCTCGCCATGATCGGCGCCTCCGCGGCCCTGATGGTCTCCGACGTCCCCTTCGCCGGCCCGATTGCAGGGGTCAAGGTCGGCCGCGTGGACGGAGCCTTCATAGCCAACCCGACCGCCGAAGAGCTGGAGAAAAGCGATATCGAGATCGTGATCGCAGCCTCCAAGGACGCCATCCTGATGGTGGAAGGGAGCGCCTCCGAGGTCTCCGAGAACGACCTCCTGGAAGCGATCTTCTTCGGCCACAAGGCGGTGCAGCCGATCCTGGCCGCCCAGGTCGAGCTGGCAGCGAAGGTCGGCGTAGTGAAGCGCGACAACCCGATTGCCGTTGTGAACCAGGTGCTCAAGGAGCGCGTCGGCGCGCTGGCCTACGAAGGAATGAAGCAGGCGGTCCGGATCAAGACCAAGATGGAGCGTCACACGGCGATCGACACCATCAGGACCGAGACCGTCACCGCGCTGGTCCCCGAATTCGAAGGGGCCGAGAAGGAGATCAAGGCGTTCATCGAGGACCTCGAGTACGATCTGGTCCGCGAGCACATCATCAAGGACGGCGAGCGCATCGACGGCCGCGACACCAAGACCATCCGCGCCATCTCCACCGAGGTGAGCCTGCTGCCGCGCGCCCACGGCTCCGCTCTCTTCACCCGAGGCGAGACCCAGTCCATCGTGGCAGCCACCCTGGGGACCTCGGTCGACGAGCAGCGCATCGATTCGCTCTACGGCGATTCCAGGAAGCGCTTCCTGCTGCACTACAACTTCCCCCCGTACTCCGTGGGCGAGACCAGCTTCAGGCTCGCACCGGGGCGCCGCGAGATCGGCCACGGCATGCTCGCCGAGCGCGCGCTGCAGAAGGTGCTCCCCAAGCACGACGACTTCCCCTACACCATCAGGATCGTCTCGGACATCACCGAGAGTAACGGCTCCTCCTCGATGGCTACCGTCTGCGGCGGCTCGCTGTCCATGATGGACGCCGGCATCCCGATCAAGGCGCCGGTCGCGGGTATCGCCATGGGTCTCATCAAGGAAGGGAACGACTTCGCCATCCTCTCCGACATCCTGGGCGACGAGGACCACCTGGGCGACATGGACTTCAAGGTTGCCGGCACCTCCGAAGGGGTTACCGCGCTGCAGATGGACATCAAGATCGGCGGCGTGACCCGCGAGATCATGCAGGCGGCGCTGGCACAGGCCAAGGAAGGAAGGATCCACATCCTGGGCGAAATGGCCAAGACCATCGCCGCATCGCGCAGCGACCTTTCCAGCTTCGCTCCGCGCATCACCACCATCTGGGTCAAGACCGACAAGATCCGCGACGTCATCGGTTCCGGCGGCAAGAACATCAGAAGCGTCACCGAGGCTACCGGCGTCAGCATCGACATCGACGACACCGGCAAGATCAACATCGCCAGCACCAACAAGGAAGCGTGCGACCTCGCCATCAAGATGATCAGAAACCTGACCGCGGAGGCCGAGGAAGGGAAGCTCTACATGGGGACCGTCAAGAAGGTGATGGAATTCGGCGCCTTCGTCGAGATCTTCCCCGGCACCGACGGCCTGGTCCACGTCTCCGAGCTGGACACCGAGCGGGTCAAGAACGTGACCGACGTCCTGAACGAGGGAGACCGGGTTCTGGTCAAGTGCATCGGCATCGACAAGCAGGGCAAGATCAAGCTTTCCAGGAAAGAGGCGCTGGGCGCAACCTTCACGGAATAATTGATTAAAATCGGCAGCTGGTATTTTCAGGGTTTCAGGGTATAGTTCTAGCCATGATAAAAAAGACCACTCTTGATAACGGTATACGCGTCATCACCGAGCGTATACCGTATGCCAGCTCCGTCTCCATCGGTATCTGGGTCGCCAACGGCTCCCGCCACGAACGGCGGGTCGCCCATTTCATCGAGCACCTCCTCTTCAAGGGAACCGACCGCCGCAGCTCGCTCGACATCGCCCGCGAGATCGACTCGGTCGGAGGCGTGCTGAACGCCTTTACCAGCCGCGAATACGTCTGCTATTACGCGAAGGTGCTGGACAAGTTCCTCCCCAAGGCCGTCGACCTTCTAACCGACATCTTCCTCCATTCCACCTTCGACCCCGAAGAGATCGAAAAGGAGCGCCGCGTGGTGCTCCAGGAGATCAACATGATGGAGGACACCCCCGACGACCTGATCCACGACCTCTTCCATCAGCACTTCTGGAAGGGACACCCGCTCGGGATGTCGATCCTGGGCGATGCCGAGAGCGTCTCCGGTCTTACCAGGGATGCCATCGTCGCCTACAAGGAGCAGATGTACCGCGGCGACGACATCATCGTCTCCGCCGCCGGCAATCTCACCCACGAAAAACTGATCCTGCTGATCGAACAGCATCTCAGCGCCGTTGCGGGGGGGCATGGCCGGGTCGACTCCGCGCTGCCGAGGTACGAGCGGAGGATCGAGCTGGTCGAGAAGGATCTGGAGCAGGTGCATGTCTGTCTGGGGCTCACCGGGGTGCAGCAGAACCATCCCAAGCGCTACGACGCCTTCATCATGAACGCCATCCTGGGCGGCAGCATGAGTTCCCGCCTGTTTCAGGAGGTGCGCGAGAAGAGCGGCCTCGCCTATTCCGTCTACTCCTACATCGCCTCGCACGCGGACGCCGGCTCCCTGGTGGTCTATGCCGGCGCCAGCCCCGAAAACAGCCGGCAGCTTCTCGAGATCATGCTCAAGGAACTGGGGCGCTTCAAATACGAACCGGTCCCCGCGGAGCAGCTGGACGGCGCGCGGGAGCAGCTCAAAGGCAACCTCCTGCTGTCGCTTGAATCGAGCGACAACCGGATGTCGCGGCTGGCCAAGAACGAGATCTACTTCAACACGCCACTGCCGCTTTCCGAGATCATGGACGGCTTCGACCGGGTCAGCTCGGAAAGTATTCAGCTTCTCGCCAACGAGATCCTTGACAACTCCGCCCTCACCCTGGTCATGCTGGGAAGGGTCGGCACGCCTTCGTTTGCACCCTCCGAGATAAACGTCTGAAATGAGCGGCATCGCGGTCAGGATAAAAAGGGTTCGCCCGACCTCCATCCCGTGCTACATGACGGAGCATGCGGCGGGGGTCGACCTGCACGCGGCGCTTGAGTGTGAATTCATCCTGCACCCCGGTGAAAGGGCGCTGGTGCCGACCGGTATCGCCCTGGAGATCCCGCCCGGTTTCGAGGCCCAGGTGAGGCCGAGAAGCGGCCTGGCCCTCAGGCACGGCATCGCCCTGGTGAACTCTCCAGGTACCATCGACGCGGACTACCGGGGCGAGGTCGGCGTCATCCTGATCAACCTGGGGTCCGAGCCGTTCACCGTCTCCAACGGGGAGAGGATCGCACAGATGGTATTCGCCCGCTGCGAGCGCGCCGAGTTCGTCGAGGTAGAGGAACTGGAAGAGAGCGCCAGGGGTGAAGGCGGCTTCGGGCATACGGGCAGGTAAAGGCAGGTAAAGGCAGGTAAAGGCAGGTAGAGGCAGGTAAAGGCAGGTAAAGGTAAAGGTTAAGGTAAAGGTAAAGGTTAAGGTTAAGGTTAAGGTTAAGGTTAAGGTTAAGGTTAAGGTTAAGGTTAAGAGCGGCGTCCCCGACCCCCCTTTGAAAAAGGGGGGTCGGGGGGGATTTTGACTCGTTGCCACAGAGCGCAGCCGGCAGCGAAATGCAAATCCCCCTAAATCCCCCTTTGTTAAAGGGGGACTTTCTGCAGCACCCGGAATTGCTGGAGATCTGCAGTAACCATGCTGGAAAAAAGGCCCCATCACCTCACCGATCATCCGGGGGAACATTTTATGAAAGATCCTCGCCTAAGGAAACTGGCGGAAGTCCTGGTCAACTACTCGGCTCGCGTGCAGCCGGGAGACGTGGTGCTGATCGCCTGCGCCGGCATCGAGGGCGCACCGCTCGTGAAGGAGCTCTACGCGCTCTGCCTCGAGAAGGGCGCCAAATACGTGGAGTACGAGTTCACCATTCCCGATATCAACCGCTATTTCTACAACTGCGCCAATCCCGAGCAGGTCTCCTACTTCCCGGAGCACAAGCTCGAATTCATGAAGAAGGTGAACGTCTACATCGGCCTCACCGCTTCGGACAACTCGATGGTGATGGCCAAGGCGAATCAGGCCAACATGATCGCCTGGTCCAAGGTGACCCGCCCGATCATCGATCAGCGCGTCAAGAAGACCCGCTGGGTGATCACCCGCTACCCGACCCATGCCGCAGCCCAGGAGGCGCGCATGAGCCTGGACGAGTACGAGGATTACCTCTTCGCCGCCTGCTGCATGGACTGGGAGGAGGAATCGAGAAAGCAGGACGCACTCAAGGCATGCATGGACGCCGCCGACCGGGTGCGCATCGTTTCCAGCGACACCGACCTCTCCTTCAGCATCCAGGGGCTCCCCGGCATCAAGTGCGACGGGCGCCTCAACATCCCGGACGGCGAGGTGTTCTCGGCACCGGTGCGCGACTCGGTCGAGGGGCATATCACCTACAACTGCCCGACCGTGTACCAGGGGAAGGAGTTCAACAACATCCGCCTCGAGTTCGAACGCGGCCGCATCGTCAGGGCCAGCTCCCCCGGCATGGACCAGGAGCTGAACCGGATCCTCGACACCGACGAGGGGGCGCGCTACGTGGGCGAGTTTGCCGTGGGGGTCAACCCGCGCATCCGGGTGCCGATGAGGAACATCCTCTTCGACGAGAAGATCTTCGGATCCATCCACTTCACCCCCGGCCAGGCCTACGACGAGTGCGACAACGGCAACCGTTCCGCGGTGCACTGGGACATGGTGAAGATCCTGACCGGAGACGGCGAGCTCTGGTTCGACGACATCCTGATCCAGAAGGACGGCCGCTTCGTCCATGAGCCGCTCCTTGGCCTCAACCCGGGTGATTAGACCATGCTTTTGGAGATAAATCCCGAAAACCCGCAGCCGCGGCTGATCACCAAGGTGGTGGAGACCCTGAAGAGCGGCGGCGTGGTGGTCTATCCGACCGACACCACCTACGGTATCGGCTGCAGCATCTTCAGCAAGAAGGGGATCGAGCGGATCTACCTGATCAAGCAGCGCGACCGGAAGAAGCCTTTTTCCTTCATCTGCACCGACATCTCGGAGATCGCCCGCTACGCCAAGGTGAGCAACTACGCCTTCAAGCTGATGCGACGCCTGCTTCCCGGCCCCTACACCTTCGTACTGGAGGCCAATTCCGTGGTTCCCGACCTGCTTTTGACCAAGCAGAGGACGGTCGGCATCAGGATCCCCGACAACAAGATCTGCCTCGCCATCGTCAAGGAACTGGGGCACCCGATCGTCACCACCAGCGCCAACCTCTCCGGCGAGGACCCGATCGGAAACCCGTGGCAGGTGGAGTGCGACCTGGGGAAGCTTCTAGATATCGTGGTCGACGGCGGAGACCTCACCGCGGACGTCAGCTCGGTGGTGAGCATCATCGGCGACGTCCCCGTGGTCCTCAGGAAGGGAGTCGGGGACGTGAGCTGGTGCGAGTGATGCCGTGCCCCGTTTCGAGGTGTCAGGCCCATGTATAAAAAGACCGTCCGAAGCGGGTTGAGGTTGATTGCGGTCGGCATCGTCTGCGTCATGGGCGCCACCTTCTTCCACGACGAGCTGTCACGCCTGTTATTTCTCGATCTGGCCAACGAGGCGCGTCTCACCTTTTTCGGCTTCTTCCTGGGAGGGGTCTGCGGCGGATGCGGCGTGCTGGTCGCGGCAGTGGGCCTTTTGCAGAGCGGCGCCAATGAGCCACGGGTGCGCCTGGTGCCGACCGTCCTGTTCCTGCTTTCCCTGATCGTTCTCTTCTTCGTTCTCGCCTACAACTCCGTCACCGTTCCGCTGACCCCCACGCTGCCGCCGGGAGAGAGCATCAACATCTAGAGCGGGAATTATCCCTTCATGATACCAGCTACCCTTATGATCGGCCCCGATCTTCAGCAATAGGGGTGCCGTAGAAAGTCCCCCTTTGACAAAGGGGGATTTAGGGGGATTTGCACTCCGCGCCACCTGCACTCCGTGGCAACCCGGGCAGAAATCCCCCCGCGCCCCCCTTGTCAAGGGGGGGAGAATCCCCCGGTTTTTCTAGTCATGCCCCGGGCATCATGCTATATTGACGCAGCAAAAATACTTAAAACGGAGGGTGAACATGTTCCGTCTCACCATTCACACAGCCTTCGCGGCGGCCCACAACCTGACCCATTACCAGGGTGACTGCGAGAACCTGCACGGTCATAACTGGAAGGTGGAAGTCTCCATCACCACCAACGAACTGGACAAGGCGGGCCTCGGGATCGATTTCAAGATCCTCAAGAGGGAGACCAACGCGCTCTTGAAGACGCTGGATCACAAGTACCTGAACGAGCTTGCCCCCTTCTCCGAACTTTCTCCCTCTTCGGAAAACATCTCCCGCTACCTTTACGGCGAACTCACCAAGATCTTTGGCAGCGATAAGGTCAAGGTCGAGATGGTAACCGTCTGGGAGTCGGACTTTGCCGCGGCTAGCTACTATGAATAGCGGCTCGGCCTCCATGGTCGAGTGCTTCTCCTCGATCCAGGGGGAGGGGGTGCTGGTCGGGCTGCGCCAGGCGTTCCTGAGGTTCTCCGGCTGCAACCTGAGCTGCTCCTTCTGCGATACCCCGGGCATGACCCGGGTGCCCGATGAGTGCCTTTTTGAGCTGACGCCGGGGCGGCGCGACTTCTTCGGCGTGCCGAACCCGGTTGCCTGCGACCGGCTCTTTTCCCTGATCCAAAGCTGGACCGTGGGGTGGCCCGGGATCCATCATTCCATCAGCGTAACCGGCGGGGAGCCACTGCTCTACGCTGCACAGCTGCTGGAATGGCTTCCCAGGCTGAGGGAGCTTCTCCCCATATACCTCGAGACCAACGGCACCCTCTCCGACGCCCTTTCACCGCTGATTCCCCACCTGGATTACATCGGGATGGACATCAAGCTCCCCTCCGCCTCCGGCTGCCCGGATCTCTGGCAGGAGCACCGCGCCTTTTTGAAGGTTGCCTCGCAAAGGAGCGTCTTCGTCAAGGTGGTGATCGACCAGAGCACCGAGGAGTGGGAGATCGAACGCTCCTGCGCGCTCATCGCCGAGGTCGACAGGGCGATCCCGCTCATCCTGCAGCCGATGACCCTTCCCGACGGCAGCATCGCGATCTCGCCCCTGAGGACCCTGCAATTCCAGGAACTCGCCAGCGGCCTGAACGAGGTGCGGGTGATACCGCAGACCCACAAGTTCATGGGGCAGTTGTAGGAAGTCCCTTTTGACGGGGAGCCCCTGGTAGCTGCCCCCCATCCCCACCCCAACCCTCCCCTTGAAGGGGAGGGGGTTTTCAGCGGAAGATTGACGCTAATCAGGTAACTTAATGGCAGTGGGGGCTGGGGGAGGGTGCAGGGCTGCGGTTTTAGGATGAGGCGCTGAAGGAGAGTTGGCTGAAATGGGGGACGCTCGTGCCGAGCGCCCCTTTTCACTTTCCGGGCAACTCTGCTATAATGAGACGTCGCTTGAGCCGGCGGCTGAGCGGCTGATCCCAGGAGGTCAAGTTGAACAAACTGCCAAAAAGAGACGAGATGGTGGCGGTACTCGATATCCTTTCCGGGCAACACCTGAAAGGGAAGGGGAGGGCGGTCAGGCTCTGCCTGATGGCGCTTCTGACCGGGGGGCACATCCTGCTCGAGGACATACCGGGGCTCGGCAAGACCACCATGGCGCTCGCCTTCGCAAGCTCGCTCGGACTCTCCTTCGGCCGGGTCCAGTGCACGAGCGACCTGCTCCCCTCGGACATCACCGGCCTCTCCATCTTCGACCGGGTCGAGGGACGCTTCACCTTCATCAAGGGGCCGATCTTCAACAACATCGTGCTGATCGACGAGATCAACCGCGCCATGCCCAAGACCCAGAGCGCACTTCTGGAGGCGATGGAGGAGCGGCGCGTGACGGTCGAGGGGGTGACCTACCAGCTTCCCGATCCCTTCCTGGTCCTGGCCACGCAGAATCCGTTTGAACAGGTGGGAACCTACCCGCTCCCCGAGTCGCAGATGGACCGCTTCATCATGAAGACGGGAATAGGCTATCCTCCCGAGGAGATCGAAAAGGGGATCCTCATGCACGGCAGCATCAGGGACGAGATCCTGCACATCCCCGCCCTGGTCACCCATGAGGACCTTCTCGAGGCGATCCGGACGGTAAGAAGAGATGTCTACCTCGGGGAGAAGGTGACCGACTACGTCTACGCCATCATCAGCGCGACGCGCAACCATCCGCTGATCCTGACCGGCATCTCGACGCGCGGCGGCATTGGCCTCGTCGATGCCGCCAAGGCCGCGGCCTACCTGCATGGCAGAGCTTTCGTGGTCCCCGAGGACGTCAGGGAGGTGGCCCGGGTGGTTTGCGCCCACCGGCTGATCTTCCGCCCCGAGCAGGAAGGGGTGGACAAGGAGCAGATATTAAACGCGATCCTAAAAGAGATACCGCTCCCTCTCACATAAAGCTCACCAGGGGTGGAGGGCTGTATATAGCAACCACGCTCCTTCTGGGCGTGGCCGCCGTCAACACCGGGAACAACCTCCTCTTTCTCATCGTTTCCGCGATGCTCGGGTTCATGGCGGTGTCGGGGGTGCTCGGCTGGCTCAACATCCGCGGGCTCTCGGTCAGCGTCCATCTCCCCGACGAGCTTTATGCCGGCATGAAGACCCTGGTCTCGGTCCGCATCGAGAACAGGAAGAGGTTCCTCCCTTCGTTTCTGATCACGGCCGCCGTCTCAGGGATCCCCACCTCGTTCATCCTGCTCGACCCCCGCAAGCCGCAGACCGGCTCGCTCCTGCTGGCCTTCGAGGGGCGCGGCATGCACAGCATGCAGCCGGCCCTGATCAGCTCTTCCTTCCCGGTCAACTTCTTCGTCCGCTTCACCGTGGCCCCTGTTTCCGGCAGCTTCCCGGTCTTCCCCGCGCCGCGCGCCTCGGCGGCCCCGCTGCAGGGGGGAAAGCCCGATGCCGGCCAGGCCAACGCCTCCTCGGCAAAGGGTTACGAGGGGGATCTGGCGAAGATCAGCGATTACCGCGGCGGGGAATCGCTCAAACTGATCCACTGGCGCCTCTCCGCCAAGCACGAGGTGTTCAAGGTGAAGGAACTGACGGCAACCTCGGACGATCCGGTCGTGCTGGAGCTCGATCTCATCCCCGGCGGCACCCTGGAGGAGCGGCTGTCATACTGCACCTACCTGGTCAACCGCCTGGTGAAGGGGGGGCGTCCGGTCGGCCTGAAGCTTGGCGAGCGGATCATCGCTCCCGCCTCGACACGGCTGCACAGACTGAAACTACTTGGAGAACTCGCTGTTTATGGTAAGGATTAAGGGCGTTCTCGGCGCACTCACCGTCTGCATCGCCCTCATCGGATATCTGCCGCTCCAGCCCTACCTGGACCCGTTGGCCCGCTGGTTTTTCCCGGCGTCGCTCGCCCTGGGGCTCTACCTGCAAATGAGGAACACGGTCCTGCCGGGACGGCTCCTCACCCCGCTCTCCATCCTCGTCTTTCTCTATTTCGCCTCCGGTTTCACCATGGACAGCATGATCGTGGTCACCGCCGACCTGCTGGTGGTCTTTCTCGGCATCAGGATGCTCGGAGAGAGAAGCGGCCGCAACTACCTGCAGGTTTTTGCCCTCTCCCTTTTCTGTCTGGCCGCCTCTTCCCTCTACAATCTCTCGGCGCTCTTCCTGGTCTACCTGCTGCTTCTTTTACTGCTCCTTGCCGTCTCCCTGGTCGTGCTGACCTTCCATTCCCACGATCCCGAGATCGCACTTGCCAGGCCGGAACTGAAAAAGGTGCTCTGCGTCTCGGGACTTATGCCGGTCGCCTCGCTCCCGATCCTGTTGTTTCTCTTCGTGTTGCTGCCGAGGACCCAGTACCCGCTTTGGGATTACGTGAACCGCTCGGCACCCAAGGTGACCGGATTCAGCGAGACGGTGAACCCGGGAGGCTCGGCGAGCCAGGCCGAGGTAAAGAGCGTGGTGCTGCGCGCGATATGCAGCAAGGTGCCGGATCAAATGCTCTACTGGCGCGGTATCGTGCTGAACGGCTTCAGGGACAACGCCTGGGTCAGATTGCCGGCCCCGCAGGAGAAAAGCCTGCGGGCCGAGCCGGGGTTGAGCGTCCAACAGGAGATCTATCCCGAGCCCTCGGGCAACCCTTACCTTCTGGCCCTGAACATCCCTCGCACCTTTACCGGCCTGCGCCACAGCGAGTCGGCCGATACCGTGTTCACGGTGCACCGCCCGCTGGAGAACAGGACCAAGTACCAGGTACAGTCGGTCCTCTCCGGGGCGATCCAGGTCAAGGGGGGGGTGGACCGCGATTTCTACCTGGCGCTCCCCCGGACCGTCTCGGACAGGCTGCGTGCCAAGGGACGGGACCTGGCGCGCCCGGGACTGGGCGTTGAGCAGAAGCTTGAGCTTGCGGAGCAGTTCTTTCGCGATCAGAGGCTCGGCTACGCCACGGCCGGACTTCCCGTGGGCCCGGACCCGATAGACGCCTTTCTCTTCGTCACCAAGCGGGGCAACTGCGAGTTCTTCGCCTCCTCCTTCGCCACGCTGTTGCGGCTGGCCGGGGTTCCTGCGAGGCTGGTCGGCGGCTACCGCGGGGGAAGCTACAACGAGATGGGCGGCTACTACCTGGTGACCGAGGACATGGCGCATGTCTGGGTCGAGGCCTATGTGGAGGGGCGGGGCTGGGTTTCCATCGATCCCAGCGCCTGGTCCACCGGATTCGCCCGCAGGGAGGGTGCCGGCAGGAAGCTCCGCATGTATGTCGACGCACTCGGTTTCTACTGGAACAAGGCGGTGATCACCTACGACCTGGAGAAGCAGATATCGCTGGTCAGGTCGGCCGGCGGCAGGGCGCGCAACCTCCGGTTTCCGGAGCGGATCTGGAGGGCGCTGGTCGTGCCGGCACTGGCACTGCTGCCGCTCGCCGCACTTCTGGCCCTTTATCTCAGGCGCCCCCGGAGCGCCGAAGAGAGGGTGCTCAAGCGCTTCCTGCGGGCGGCGCGCCGGCGCTACCCCGCCGCATTCCGGGAGCAGTCAGGCCTTTTCGAGCTGGCGGAAAGCCTCGGGGATCCGCATGTCAAGGAGTTCGCCGGCATCTACGGCGCAGCGGTCTATCGGGACCAGCGGCTAAAGCCCGACGAGTTGCTGAGGCTTAAGGAGATCATTCGTATACTTGGTCAGCATCTGTCTTGACACTGAGGCCGCTTTGCTTTAATTTTATGATTCGATATTTCTGCGTGATATGGGGCGTTCATTGGCTTCTAAAAAAGATAAATTGCTGGAAAGCTCTCAGCGCTTCCTGCTGAAGGGCCAGCTCGACAAGGCGATCAAGGACTACCAGCAAGTGGTGGCCCTCGATCCCAAGGAGGTCAGGTATCGTCAAAAACTGGCCGAGCTCCTGGTCAGAGATAACAGAAAAGAAGAGGCGATCGTGCAGTACGAGGACATCGGCAAGCACTACGCCGACAACTCCTATTTCCTGAAAGCGATAGCTGTTTACAAGCAGATCCAGCGGCTTTCCCCGGACAACACGGCTGTTTCCCTCACCCTTGCCTCGCTCAATCACAAGCAGGGTCTGATCGGCAACGCCCTGGCAGAGTACGGCCAGGTGGTTGCACGGTTTGAGAAGGAAGGGGCTCTGAAGGAAGCCGTCAAGATCGTCGAACAGATGCTCACTGTCGATGAGGCACACGCTGCGACCCGTCTCAAGTATGCGGAGCTTCTCTTTGCCTCCGGCTCCAAGGATGCTTCCTGCCAGGCGTTCAGCGCTCTGCTCGCCTCGCTGCGGGCAGGAGGTGACGTCGCTGCCGTACAGAGTCTCCGCGCCCGGATCGACCAGCTTTTCCCCGGACAGCAGGAAAACGACCTGGAACGGATATCGGCGCGCATCCTGGCAGGAGATCTGGACGGAGCGATCGCGTCGTTGCAGGAGAAGCTAAACGGTGATCGGGCCAACCTGCAGGCTTGGCAGCTTCTGTGCGACGTCGAGCGCCGCAAGGGGAACCAGGCCGGGTTGAGGCAGGCCTACCGACAGATGGTCGAACTTTTTCCTGAGGATCCCGCTGTTCTGGAGGGGGCAATCCGGTGCGAGATGAAGGCGGGGGATTTCAGCCATGCCCTGGCGCTTCTGGAACTCCATCTGCCGCGTTTCATCGAGAAAGGGGCGTCGCCGTCGGCTGAAGAGCTCTTTTTGTCGATTCCTGCCGATGTTGCGGCTGATCCCAGGGTCAATGCCGGGCTCAGGCGGATCTATGAGGCATCGGGTGCCTGGGACAAGCTCAATGCGCTGAAGCGAACCGAAGCGCAGGCGTCGCAGCAGGTGGCGCAGGGGATGGCTGCAGCAAAGCCGTCAGTGGCGGCGGTCGTGGCGCCGAGTGCGTTCGGACCGGCACCCGCGGCGCAAGAGCCGCCGGCTCCTAGTGCCTTCGGGGCTCCATGGGCGCCCGAGGCTCCGGGTGCGACCCATGCCGCAGCGAAGTCAGAAACAGCAGAGCTCGCTTCACCCTGGGAGGAAGAGATAGAGCTTGATCTGGATGATGATCTGCATGACACCGTGCATGCGGCGGCTCCCGATGTCGATATATCGCTCGATTTTTCCCTGTCTCTGGATTTCGACGAGCCGGATCACCTTGCTGAACCGCATCCGGATCGAGAGAGAGAAACCGGATTTTCCGATCTGCCGGAGGCCCCATCCTTTGCCGAACCCCCAGCTTTGGTTGAATCATCCCCTTTTGCCGATGCCTCCCCCGAGGATGACCTCACTTGTTTCAGCGATCCCTTTGCCTCAGCCGAGGAGTTGCCTCAGGGAGGATTAGCGCTCGATCTGGATCAGGAAGAACTTTCTCTGGAGTTGACCCTGCCTGACGACGCCGAGCCCCCAGCCGACTGGGCTGAAGTGGTAGAAGAGGTTGAAGAGGTAGAAGAGGTAGAACTTCACGAACTCGAGGAAGTTCAGGAAGTTCAGGAAGTTCAGGAAGTTCAGGAAGTTCAGGAACCAGCGCTGCAGCAGTCACCCGGCTGGGAGGAGATCTATCCGCACCTGGAAAGTTCAGTTGCTTCAGAGCTCGACCCTGACGAGCTCGAATCCCATTACGATCTCGGCATCGGCTACAAGGAGATGGGGCTTTACAATGCCGCCATCAAGGAATTTACCGTTGCCGCGGCCAATCCCCAGCGCCGGCTTGACTGCCTGACCCTGCAGGCCATCTGCTACCGTGAAAAAGGGGAACCCGCAAAGGCCGAAGAGCTTCTGAAGCGGGGCCGCGACCTGAAAGTGCTCTCGGTCGACGAGCGGATGAGCCTAAGCTACGAACTGGCCTTCCTGTTCGAGTCCACCGGGGCCGTGGACGAGGCAGTCCGGCTGTACCGCGAGGTGCTCGAGGTCAACCCCGGTTTCCACGACGTGGCAGAGCGGCTCGCCACGCTGGCGGGTGACGAGCCGCTGGATGTCATTGAGCTGGAACTGGAGGAGGGTGAAATTTGAGCCCTAAGAGACCTACCAGGCCATGAGGTTTAACGGGGGGACCAGGCGGATGGGTGCCAGGAAGAACTCTCCCTGATAGCTCGCAGGAAGCGGAGGGAGCGGACCCGCCGCTGTGAGCGCTGCCACGACGGCCCTGTCGTAGCGGCGATCCCCTGAACTCGCGACGATCTGGCTGTCAACGATGTCGCCGTTTCGCGCTATGATGATGTTTACCACAAGGGTAGAGAGCCGATTCAGTTTCGGGTCCAGCCACCACTTCTCGTTGATTCCCTCAAGCATCTCCAGGTAGTAATCCTTGATCCCCTCGCGCAGTGTCTCACCGCTTCCCAGACTTTGGAAATATCCCTTGGTGAGCCCGAGTCCCAGCGTGGTGTGAGACAGCTGCTCCGCAACCTCCGTCTCCGGGGTCGCGGGGGGCTGTTCCTGCAGCGCCGCCGTTGGTTGTGGAGGAGACTCCGGAGCAGCCGGCGTCTCAGGGACCGGCGGCGTCTCCGGTTCTGCCGCAACCGGCTCGGGTGCAGCCTGTTCAGGATTGGCTTCTTTGAGGGGGGCGGGCATGGGTGCCGGACGCTGCTGCGGGGTGCTGAGATCGACGTAGGTGACCGATTGCCGCGCCGGCGACCCTTCGGGCAGACCGAAGAGGAGGACGGTGCAGATTAGATGCAGAATAACGGAGGCGGCGATGCCTAGCGCGAAGTTCCTGGTCGACCTTGTGTGCTGATCCGCTTCGAGCGGCTGCAAAGCTTCTTCCATTTTGGAATGACCGTCCTTCTTTGTTGGGCGTGCCGGGACAGAACTGCTGCCCGTCATGTATAGCAAAAATCGGCTCAGAATTACAGCCAAAAGAAGGAGAGCGCCGGATCATCAGGGAGGGTCGCTGCCCCCTGCGTAAGTGCAAAGGCCATAAAAGGGGACCCGCCTCGGGTCCCCTTTTCGTCTCTAGGGGCGAATAAATCATTCGCCCTGCCTGCCGTCCCGCATGCGCCCGCTGCCGTGCAGCATCCACCCCCGCAGTCATCCTTCCCGGCAGCTTATACGTTCTGCGCGTCCACCACGGCTATTGCCGCCATGTTGACGATGTTGGAGACGTCGTCGCCGCGCTGCAGCACGTGGACCGGCTTCTTCATACCCATGAGAATCGGGCCGATCGCCTCGGCGCCCCCCAGGTGGTGCAGGAGCTTGTAGCAGATGTTCCCCGAGTTCAGGTCAGGGAAGATCAGGATGTTGGCGGGACCGGTCAGCGTGGAAAAGGTATAGTTGGCCAGCAGTTCGGGTGTCACGGCCGTGTCGGCCTGCATCTCCCCGTCTATCTCGAGATCGGGCTCCTTCTCCTTGACGATCTCCACCGCCTTTTTCACCTTGGTGGTCAGCGGGTTGTTGACGGAGCCGAAGTTGGCGAAGGAGAGCATGGCGATGCGCGGCTCGATGTCCAGAAGCCTTACCTTTTCCGCTGCCAGTATGGCAGTTTCGGCGAGTTCCTCGGCTGTGGGTTCGATGAAGACCGTGGTGTCCGCCATAAACACGATCCCCTTCTTGAAGATCATCATGTACATGCCGTGCACGCCGGAGAGCTGCGGCTGTTTGCCGATCACCTCGAGTGCGGGCCTGATGGTCTCGGGATAGTGGGCGTCGATGCCGGAAAGGAGCGTGTCGGCGTCCCCCATGTGCACCATCATCGAGCCGAAATGGTTCCTCGACTTGCGGCGCACGATGCGGCGCGCCTCCGAGAGGGTGACCCCCTTGCGCTGGCGCAGCCGGTACAGCTCCTGGGCGTACCCCTCGGTGAGCTCGGAATCCTCCGGATCTATGATGGTCACGTTGAGATCCATGCCTAGTTCCGCCATCTTGTCCTGCACCTTTTTCCTGCTCCCGATCAGGATCGGATGGGCGATCCCCTCCTCGATCAGGGTATAGGCCGCCTTGAGGATCTTCTCGTTGTCACCCTCGGGGAAGACCACCTTTTTCGGGTCGCACTTCGCCTTGTTGATGATGAGGCGCATGGTTTCCTTTGCCTTCCCCTGCAGCGCCTCCAGCGACTCGGTGTACTTGTCCATGTCGTCGAGCGGCATGCGTGCCACGCCGGAATCCATGGCGGCCTTCGCCACGGCGGGCGCCACCCGCAAAAGTGCCCTCGGATCGAACGGTTTCGGGATGATGTAGTTGCGTCCGAAGTAGAACTTCTCGTTGCCATAAGCGCGGCACACGGAATCCGGGCAATCCTCCCGGGCCAGTTCCGCCAGCGCCATGACCGCGGCCACCTTCATCTCCTCGTTGATGGTGCTGGCACGGACGTCGAGCGCCCCGCGGAAAATGAACGGGAAACCGAGCACGTTGTTCACCTGGTTGGGATAGTCGGAGCGGCCGGTCGCCATGATCACGTCGCTGCGCACCGAGAGCGCCTCTTCAGGGGTGATCTCCGGGTCCGGATTGGCCATCGCCATGATGATCGGGTCCTTCGCCATGTCGCGCACCATCTGCTGCGTCACGGCCCCCTTGGCGGAGACCCCCAGGAAGACGTCGGCACCCCGCATCGCCTCCTCGAGGCTGCGGAACTCCGTTTCGACGGCGAGGCGCTCCTTGTAGTCGTTCATCCCTTCGGTGCGTCCCTTGAAGATGACTCCTTTGGTGTCGCACATGAAGAGGTTCTTCTGCTGGAGTCCCAGAGAGATGGCGAGGTTCGCGCAGGCAACGCCTGCCGCCCCGGCGCCGTTCACAACCATCCTGACATCCTCGATCTTCTTGTTCACCAGCATGAGCGCGTTGATCAGGGCGGCCGAAGAGATGATCGCCGTGCCGTGCTGGTCGTCGTGGAAGACCGGGATATTCATGGTCTTCTTGAGCTGCTCCTCGATGTAGAAGCACTCCGGCGCCTTGATGTCTTCCAGGTTGATGCCGCCGAAGGTCGGCTCCAGCAACTGGACCACCTTGATGATGTCGTCGGGATTCTCCGAATTCACCTCGAGATCGAAGACGTCCAGGTCGGCGAAGCGTTTGAAGAGCACCCCCTTTCCTTCCATGACCGGCTTCCCCGCGAGGGCGCCGATGTTGCCAAGACCCAGCACCGCGGTGCCGTTGGAGACCACGGCGACCAGATTCCCCTTGGCGGTGTATTTGTAGGCATCCTCGGGATTTTTCTCTATTTCCAGGCACGGCTCGGCGACACCCGGCGTGTAGGCAAGCGACAGGTCACGGGAAGTAAGGCACGGTTTGGAAGAGATCACTTCGATCTTCCCTTTACGGCCGGTAGAGTGATACTCGAGTGCATCCATCTTCTTCGTCATTGCTGCCTCCTGTAAGAAAACCCAAATGAACCAACGTGGAGACTCTCCCTTGTTTCAGGAGGGGAGAAGAACTGCCCGGGACAGGTCGGAAAAAGGAAAAACTCTTATAAATAGAACGGCTCTGCGAGACGGAATACTCTTGATGTCGTGAAAGGGGATCGAGGATGAGCGCTAACGAATTAATAAACCCATTGCATGCGTGATGTCAAGTTTTTCCAAATACACAACAGACGTTCTAAAAGTAATCTAAGGCAGTGGTTGTAAAATGGGACATTTTGGTTGATAATCGCTCAGCTTGGTCCAGCGGGCGCTGTGCGGACCCGGAATGTGGGGGAGGTGGGTATGGAAAGGCTCTGGGCGCCTTGGAGAATGGAGTACTTGTCGATGCCGAAGCAGGATGTCTGCATTTTGTGCCAGCAGGGGAGCGACCGCGACCTGCTCATCCTGCAGCGCACCCCCCTGGTGCGGATCATGCTGAATCGCTATCCTTATACCAACGGCCATCTCATGGTGTCACCCAACCGGCACCTGGCGGATCTGGACGCGCTCACGGATGCCGAGATGCCGGCGCTGTTCAGGGCCGCAGCCCTTTGCCGGGAGGTTCTCATCCGCGCCAGTTCCCCGGACGGATTCAACATCGGCATCAATCTGGGCAAGGCGGCCGGCGCCGGCATCGAGGACCATCTCCACATGCATATCGTCCCCCGCTGGAACGGAGATAACAACTTCATGTCGGTGTTGGCCGACATCCGGGTGCTTCCCGAGGCGCTCCTCGCCACCTACGACCGTTTGCTCCCCCTGTTTGCCCCGCCCGGGGAGGTGGCCTGATGGATAGCGTCTGTATCGGAGTCGATGTCGGCGGCACCAACCTGCGCTGCGCCCTGGTGACTCCGGGCGGAGTGCTGCTCAGGCGGGAGAGCCAGGCAACGGCGATCTCTTCCGGCAGCGCCTCCTTCCTGGCGCGGCTTCTTCTGGTCCTGAACCGGCTGAAAGGGGAGGCCGAGGCGAGCGGCATGCGGGTGGTCGCAGCGGGGCTTGGGGTGCCCGGGCTGATATCGAACCAGGGGGTGCTTCATTCCAGCGTGAACCTCCTGCCGCTTCAGGGGCTCAATCTGGCCCGGGCGGTCTCCACCGGGACGGGTCTGCCGGTTGTGGCGCTGAACGACGCCAACGCCAGTGCCATCGGAGAGCAGCGCTTCGGAGCGGGAAAGCCTTACCGTTCCTCGCTCATGCTGACCATCGGGACCGGGGTCGGCGCCGGGCTGATCCTGGACGGCAGGCTCTGGACCGGTGTCGACGGAGTGGCGGGCGAGTTCGGCCATATCACCGTCGAGCCCAACGGCCGTCCCTGCGGCTGCGGCAACAGGGGATGCCTGGAGCAGTATGTTTCCGCCACGGCGATCTCGGCCTGCGCCGCCGGGGACCCCCGGGACGGGAGGAGTCCGGAGGCGGCTGCCGTCGCGGCTCGTGCCCTGCAGGGGAATCCCGAATCGGCGGGGATTTTCGAGCAGGCCGGCAGCTATCTAGGCATCGCTGCCGCGGGGGTGGTCAACCTGCTCAACCTGGAGGCGATCATCCTGGGTGGCGGCGTCGCCCGCAGTTTCGAGCTGCTGGCGGCCCCGATGCGCAGGGAGATCAGCGCCCGTGCCTTCGCCATCCCCGGTGCCAGGGTGCGCATCCTTCGGGGAGAGCTGGGCGACGATGCCGGAGTTCTGGGTGCCGCAGCCACCGCTTTCGACACTGCCTCGTTTGAAAAAGCCGGGAGTTAGGTCCGTCGGACAACATGGTGCGATCCATGCTCCCCCCTTTGAAAAAGGGGGGTTGGGGCAGCGTTGCCCGGTTAGGAAAATGCATCTGTGCATTTCGACTCAAACCCACTGCTTTTCACCCTCCCCCAGCCCCTCCCGTCAAGGGAGGGGGGCTTAAATCTACTTTGTAAGATTACAGCACAGCGCCGTCATCCTCCCCCCATCCCCCTCCCAGCCTCCCCCTTGAAGGGGGAGGAAACTTAAAATCCCCTCCCCTTCAAGGGGAGGGTTAGGGTGGGGAGGGGGAAAAGGTGGCAATGTGACAAAGTAGAATTAAAGTCCCCTCTCCCCTGGGAGAGGGCTAGGGAGAGGGGGGACAAGGGCAAGAAGTAAACCGGACACTGCTGGGGGTGGGGGGGATTCGAGCCGTTGGCTCAAACGGTGCGAGTTTGCCGCAGAGTTGCAGCAAAAGGGGGGAGCTTTCCGTCAACATCGTCGCACTACTTTTGGGCAATATGTGTTAGAGTTACTGTCTGCCAGCCCGGTACGGGCTGAACTACACAATGGGAGGAGTGTTATGTCTTTGAAAAGGGGTTTTGTTTCAAGTCTTTTGTCGGCAGCGATCCTGCTTTGTCTTGCAGGTGTGTCATCCGCTGCCCCCGAAGCTGTCAAGCCTGAGGTAGCTCTGCGTGCAGCCTTTCCTCAGGTGAACTTCGACAGCATCTCTCCCAGCGAAATACCCGGGCTGTACGAGGTGGTGTCCGGTCAGAACGTCTTCTACTACTATCCCGAAAAGGATCTCATCGTGGTCGGGGAGATCGTCGGAAAGGATCTGAAGAGCCGGACTGTCGAGCGCAAGGCGGCTCTGGCCGCCAAGCTGGTCAAGTCGCTACCGCTGGATAAGGCGGTGAAGATCGGCGATGGCAAGAAGGTCGTCATCGAGTTCACCGACCCGGATTGCCCTTACTGCAGGAAGGCGTCGGAGTATTTCACCAAGAGGTCCGACGTGACGAGGTATGTCTTTTTTGCGCCCATGGCCCACCCTGCGGCCATTACCAAGATCGAGTACGTCCTGGGCGCGGAGAACAAGGCCGAGGCGTACGACGCGATGATGCTCGGTCAGGAGATCCCTGCTTCGGCAAAGCCTGCCACCGATGCCGTAAAGGCCCTGGCACAGGAGCACCTTGCCATGGCGAAAAAGGTGGGAATCCAGGGAACGCCGACCTTCTTCATCAACGACCAGCAGGTGGTGGGCATGGACACCAAGAAGTTCGACGAGTTGCTCAAGTAGCCTGGGGGGCGGCCGGGCGGCCGCCCCTAGAGCTGATTCACGGAGACCGTCCCGAACCGGCCGTCGTAGCCCGGATCGATCTCCACCTCGCCTGTCCGCATAGCGCCGATCCCCTGGGCAAGCGCTGCCGACGAGGCGTCCCTGACCGCATCGAGCGGCGCCTCCAGCAGGACCTGGAACTCGTTGCCGACCTGCTGCAAAAGGTCGAAGTACATCGCCTGCGCCCGCTTCGCCCCGGTACCAACCTTCAGCGCCCCCCCGATCAGATCCAGAAGAGGAATCACGGATCGAAAGGGGGGAGCGCCTGCCAATCTCGCCCCCTCACCCCGATCCGAAAGCATCTCCACCCTGTGCAGCACCCCGACCGTCACCTTGGCGCCGCACGCCGGGCAGCGGTGCCCGCTGGCCACGGTCTCGGAGGGCGAGAGTCGCACCCCGCATCCCCTGTGGCCGTCCGCGTGATACTTCCCCTGCTCCGGGAAGAACTCGATGGTCGAGGCGACCCCGCGTCCGCTGGCGATCCCGGAGAAGATCCCCCGATAGGAGAGTTCGGTGTCGAACACGGTCGCCTCGCGTCCGAGCTTGGCTGCGGAGTGGGCGTCGGAGTTGGAGACCAGCGTGATGCCGTCCAGGGCCGACAGGCGCCAGTTCATCGAGGGGTCGGAGGAGAGCCCGGTCTCTATGGCGCGGATCTCGGGGGTGAGGTCGTCGAAGCATTCCGAGAGGGAGTCGAAGCCTGAGACCGCGCCGAATACGGAGAAGTGCGGCGTCCAGGCATGGGCCGGGATCAGCATCGCTTCCGGCGACGCCTCCAGCGCCATCTGCAGCAGCTCCTTCGCGTCCAGCTTCAGTATCGGCCTGCCGTCCGAGGCGAGGTTTCCGATGCGCGCGAGGGACGTGTTCAACCTGCGTGCCGCCGCGAAATCCGGGAGGTAGACCAGGCAGTGCACCTTCCTGGTGCGCCCCCCCTTCTTGTAGATGCAGCTGATCTCTCCGGAGAGCAGAAACGATAGCTCCGCGCGGCAGCTCGCCGGGACCTCCGCCTGCCGCAACTCGTCGCGCAGGGCGAGGAGGCCGCAGTCGGTCGGGACCATTTTCGCTTCCAGCTCGGCGAGCCAGCCGGGGTGCGTGCAGTCGCCCGTGCCAAGGACACGGATTCCCTTCAGCTGCCCCCACTTCCAGAGCGTTTCCGGCGTGAGATCCCTGCTGGTGGCACGTGAATATCGGGAGTGAATGTGGAGGTCTGCGATGAATTTCATGCGGCAGGTATAGCACGTTTGGCGCGCCGACGACAATAGCCTACTCCGGAAGAGGGGACTCCTGGATGCCGTCACTGAAGATCATCGCTTTGAGAAAGTTACAGCAATAGTTTGGTCCCGCGCCCTATGGTCCCCTCCCCCGGAGGGGGAGGGCCAGGGAGCACTGCCATTAAGTTAAGCGGTGATTCCGTGAATCATGTAGGGTGGGCCGTGCCCACCATCAGGCTGCGGTTGTGGTGGGCACGGCCCACCCTACCTCTCATTCCCTTAACTTAATGGCAGTGGGGCCAGGGAGGGGGAGCTCGGTCAGTTCTTCGCAGAAGCCGCTGTCCTCCCCCTACCCGACCTCCCCCCTCCGGGGGGAGGAGAGTGAGCAGGTGCCAAGCCAAGAGGAACTTTGTCTCCGACAAAGCGCCGCATAGCGGCGTGGGGCGCTAATCAGGTAACTTCATGGTGGTGGAAGATTTGACTCCGGGTTGCCGATGCCGCGGCTTTGCCAGCTGCATCCCGTTCGGTAGGGGAGGGCGACGCCTGATCCGGTCGCTAGGGGCGGCGCAGAGCGGACCCGAACTTGGTCTCCATTTGCTGCCGGTACGAGACGATCTCCCTTCTCAGCGAGGCAAGCTTGGACATCTTTTCGTCGATCTTGTCGATGTGCTCGTCCAGAATTTCCACCAGGCGCGGCACCATGCGCTCGGTCTGCTTCGCCTCACCGTAGGCGGCATACAGATCCTGCATCTCCTTTATGGTAAGACCCAGTTCCTTCAGCTTCATGATGAACTTGACGCGCCGCACGTAATAGGGGGTGAATCCCCGCGTGGCGCCGTCGCTTCTTTGCACGCTCTCGAGGATGCCCACCTCTTCCCAGTAACGGATGGTCCGGGTCGTGAGCCCGAGCGCTATCGCCAGGTCCCCGATCGGGGTTATCTGCTCGCCTTCTCTGATATTGTCCATTGGCTATCCTTTATGCTGAATTACCGGCCAATCTAGATCATGGCGCCCACGCTGTCAACCGGTTTTCCACCGCTTTTCGGCCTGACAAATCGGGCAGTTGGAAGCGGAGCCCCGGAGAGCCGCCTTTCGGTCCGGAGCGCCGCAGCAATCTGTGGCGTTTACAAAACAATGTTTTTAGTGTATCAATGAATGCCACTATTCCGAAGAGGGGGCTGTCATGGACATTTTTCAGGTCATCAGCGATCGCCGCAGTATCAGGAAGTATAAGGATACTCCCGTGGAGCGGGAAAAAATAGAACAGGTGCTCAACGCGGCGAGGCTGGCACCTTCGTGGAAGAATATGCAGTGCTGGCGTTTTCTGGTGCTGACAGATCCCGAGCGGAGGGCGAGCCTGCTGCAGGCCTTCCCGGACGACAATCCCGGGAAAAAAGCGATCGCGATGGCACCTTGCGTCATCGTGGTCTGTGCCGACCCTGCGGAGTCCGGGGTCGAGAACGGCATCGAGTACTACATCGGCGACACGGCGATCGCCTTCGAGCATCTCTGCCTCGCCGCCCACGGGGTTGGCCTTGGCACCTGCTGGATGGGGTGGTTCGACGAGGCGACCATCAAGGCGGCAGTAGGCATTCCCGAACCTATCCGGATCATCGGCATCACCCCGCTCGGCTATCCGGACCAGGAGCCTAAGCCGCGTCCGCGCAAGGAACTGTCGCAGATCGCCTTCTTCGAGAGCTGGGAGGCGCCGTGCTAGAGAAAGCCGAGTCGCAAGGACGCATCGCGCGCTTGCAGGCGGAACTGCAGGCCAAGGGGATAGACGCGGCATTTTTCGTCTATCCTATCGATGTCTATTACTTTACCGGGACCAGGCAGAACTCGCTGCTCTGCATACCAGCGTCAGGGGAGCCGACCCTTTTGGTCCGAAAGAGCCTCGCCCGCGCCAGGAGCGAGGCGACCCTTGCCGACATTCGCCCCTTTCCGTCCAGCAAGGAGCTGCCGCAGCTGTTAGGTCCCGGGGTGCAGAAAGTGGGGCTTACCTTCGACGTACTCCCGGTGCAGCAGTATAACTTCTACGCCAAGCTTTTCCCCGGATGCCAGTTGGCCGACATCTCAGGCCTCAACCGGGAACTCCGTTCCGTGAAGTCCGCCTGGGAACTGGAGCGGATGCGGGAGAGCGGCAGGAACACGAGCTCCGTCTTCCGTCAGGTCCCCCAGTTCCTCAAGCCCGGGATGCGGGAGATCGACCTTGCCGCGGAGTTCGAGTGCCGGTTGCGCAAGGCAGGGGGCGAGGGTTACGTCAGGATGCGTGCCTTCAACCAGGAACTCTTCATGGGGCTCGCTGTTTCCGGTGCGAACGCCGAGCTCCCCGGATTCTTCGACGGAGCCGTCACCGGGCGCGGACTATCCAATGCCTCGGCCCACGGCGCCTCGCTGGCGCAAATCGCTGCCAACTCGCCGATCATACTCGATTATGCCGGCGTCTTCGAGGGGTACATCGTCGACATGACCCGCGTCTTCGCCATAGGCGGCCTCTCCGAGACGCTCATGCATGCCTTTTACACCTCCATCGCCATCCAGTCCCGTCTTGCAGAGCATCTGAAGCCGGGTGCGATCTGCGCCCTGCCTTTTCTGGAAGCTGCCGCGATGGCAGAAAAGGCAGGGCTTGGCAGTTACTTCATGGGAGCGCCGGGTGAGAACGCCCGCTTCGTGGGGCACGGCGTAGGGCTCGAGCTCGACGAGTTCCCCGTTATCGCGCAGGGGTTCAAGGTGGCACTCCAGGCGGGTCAGACCATAGCCATCGAGCCGAAGTTCGTGATCCCGGGGGAAGGGGTGATAGGCATTGAGAATACCTTTGCCGTCACTGAGCAGGGGGGCGAGAAGATCACCGATATTCCGGATGACATAGTCTTTATTTGACGTTCATTCCGCTGTGATCGGCCCTTCTGCCGGCCGTTTGATGGGGGTAACCGACGGGTTGCCCCTTTTTTTTAAGGCAGGTAAAGGAATAGAGGCAGGTAAAGGAATAGAGGCAGGTAAAGGAATAAAGGCAGGTAAAGGAAAAGTAAAAGGAAAAGGAAAAGTCTCTAATCCCCTCTCCCCTTGTGGGAAAGGGTTAGGGAGAGGGGGCACATCCTACCATCGTGCGCGTTTGCTCTTGCTGGCCGTTACGTGCTATGCTCGTGACCGTTCAACGTCGGCCCTCTTAGAAAAACTGCCCCCGGCAGAGTAATTCGTAGGATCCGCTCCCGTGCCGGCCGCAATCCACCCAAAGGAAATCCAATGGCACTCTCCCCGTACCCCGCCACAGTTACCATGCCCAAGGTCGCCAAGCCGTACCCCTCAGTGCTCGATTTCCTCTGCCTCAGATTCCCAAAGATCGAGCGTAGCAGCTGGGAGAGACGCATCGCCGAGGGAAAGGTGCTGGGTGAGGACGGCTCGCCGATTACCAGCGTGAGCGAGTACGCGCCTCAAAAGCGGATCTTCTACTTCCGGGAAGTGGAACATGAAGCTCCCATCCCTTTTCCGGAGCAGATACTCTTTCAAAACCAGGATTTCCTGGTCTCCTGCAAACCCCATTTTCTGCCGGTCACTCCAGGTGGGGCCTACGTGGATGAATGCCTGCTGCATCGACTGAGAAAAAGCACGGGAAACGACGATCTGGTGCCGATGCACAGAATCGACCGGGAAACCGCCGGCATCGTGCTCTTTTCCGCCAACAAACGAACCAGGGTCCAGTACTGTGAACTGTTCAGGACCGGCAAGGTCGAAAAAACCTATCACGCCATTTCAGCAGGTAGCGTCGATCCGGAAAAGCGCGCCTGGCTTGTCGAAAACAGGATGGTCCCGGGCGCGCCGTGGTTCAGGATGGAAACCGCCGCCGGCCCCGCCAATGCGCGTTCCCGCATCGAGCTGGTCGAGACGAAGCAGGGGATGTCACGCTTTCTCCTCACACCTTTGACAGGCAAGACGCATCAGCTCCGGCTCCACATGAGCGGCCTGGGTTTTGGGATCCTCAACGACAGGTATTATCCCGAACTGCAGCCGCAAGGGCCCGACGCTTTCGACTCCCCGCTGCAACTGCTGGCCAAAGCGGTGAAATTCCAGGATCCGGTGACCGGCAAACAGATGGGGTTCGAGTCCGAGCGGAAACTTTTGTGGTAATCTAGATAGGTTCTTCAGAGGGGCAAACGGCGGGGCTGTAGGGGGAATCTCCGACCAGCGCTGATGGCTTGAAAAACAGTCGACGGAGGTGTGGCGATGTCCAAGAATGTGCTTTTGCTGGTGGATTACGGCACCAACAACAGTATTCATGTGGCGATGTTCAAAAAGCAGCTGAAGACGGCGGGTTGGACGCCGGGTATCATCGAGGGGGCATTCGAAAAGAAGCTCGACCTGACGGATGCCCAGATCGAGACGGCGGTGCAGGAGGACTTTGATAGCGCAGCCAATGAGGCGGTTTTCAAAAAAACCTGCTGTGAGTTGTTCGTTGCGGAGGACGAACTGAAGTTCTGCTGGGACTGGAACACTCCGTAGCCTGCGGGGCGATGGCATCGACTCCACGGAGAGTCTCTGCAGCAGCGCCCCTGCTTCATTTATTAAATTTCTGGACAAGGCGTGTTAATATTGGCTATTATCCAGTCATGAGCAAACCCGCAGCGATATTTATGATTTTGTTTACGCTATCGGTCGTCGGTTTTGGCACCTGGCAGCTTTTTGAAGGCAATTTGGAAGCAGCTTTTTCCTCATTTCCATTTCTGCTTATAATCTACATCTTTATTAGACCTCTCCGGAAACAGTGATATTCCATCGACGGCAAAAAGATAGAGTGCGGATTGCGTTGCGATGGCTTAGAGATTTGTCAATGGTTCGCTTTTTTGTGCATGACCTCACTTAAGGCCGATAAGGGACGGGTTGGACCGCGGACGGCATCAAGCCGCCAGGTTCACCATGTTATGTCGCTGGGAGATTTTCCATGTCCAACTGTGTGCTGGTGATCGATGACTCGCCTGCCATTCGAGAGCAGGTGGTGCGCACACTTAGTGAAGTTGGTCTCTTTGACCGGTACAAGGAGGCGAAGGACGGCCTGGAAGGGTTCAAGATCCTGATAGACTCGAAGGCCGACCTCGTCATCTGCGACGTCGACATGCCGCGCATGGACGGCTTCAAGTTCCTGCAGTTGGTCGAGTCCCGGCCGGAGCTGCAGGGAGTTCCGATCATCATGCTGACCGGCATGATGGACTTCAATTCCAAGATCAAGGGGCTGGAGCAGGGGGCCAGCGACTACCTGACCAAGCCGTTCGATGCCGGGGAACTGGTGGCACGGGTCAAGGTGCAGTTGAAGATCAAGTCGCTGCAGGACGAGCTGAAAAAGGCCAACGAGCTGCTGAAAAGGCTCACCAATATCGACCACCTCACCAATCTGTTCAATCGGCGCTACCTGGCGGAGATCCTCGACGGCGAGTTCTTCCGGGCACGGCGCAACAACGAATACCTCTCCCTCGTCATCGTAGACATCGACTACTTCAAGAAAGTCAACGACACCTATGGTCACCAAAACGGCGATATCGTCCTGGCGGCGGTGGCCTCCCTTGCCCAGCGGCAACTGCGCGCCTATGACAGCGCTGCCCGCTACGGCGGAGAGGAGTTCGTGCTGGTGATACCCGGCACCTCTCTGGCCGGCGGGGTGATGGTTGCCGACCGTCTCCGGCAGGCGGTGCTGGAATTCGCTTTTCCGCCACCGATGGAAGATCTGACCGTAACGGTCAGCGCGGGCGTCGCTACCTACCCCTCTCCACAGGTCGACAGTGTCGACTCCCTGTTTCGCCAGGCGGACGAGGCGCTTTATCGGGCCAAGCAGGGCGGGCGCAACCGGGTTGAGACCATGACCCCTCCCGGATAGCAGGGGTGGAACCGGCACGGCTGGCGCTGAAAAAGTATACGTTTGCTTTGAATTATTACTTGAAAAAACTCTCATTTGCCGGTACACATATTCCATGGCGCGAGGACATCTTTCGTGCGATGGGAGGATGTACCATGGACAGATCTTTTGACGAGGCTTACGCCAGGTACCTGACTTTTCTGGCAAAATTGGATACCACAGAGAATATATCGGAGAAAAACGTATTGTTCCGGCAGCTTACCGAGCAGCTTTCCGATCTCGAAAACCGACTAAAAAACAGGGGGATCGCTTTCGAGCGCGAGGAGCCGGCCTGTGACGATTCGGAACCGACCTACTGGATCTAGCAGGCCGGTTCCGGCAAAGGTTCTTCCCTGCTCTGACTATTATTGACATCAGTTTCCAGCTCGAACAATACTCCCCCATTTCGAAAAGGGGGAGCGCCCCGTCGTCCCCATCCAACAATCCCCCGCATTATCCCCAGCCCGAATAAAAGCGTGTTTTGAAAGTGTTTGACACAGACGTAAACGGTCCTATATTCTGATATATACTGGAAGAAAGTTTCCTCTCAAGGAGGCGCTCGATATGAAAGAGGTCTTTGTCGTGGAGGCACTGAGAACGCCATTTGGTTCCTTCTCGGGAGCGCTTGCCGACCAAACCGCGACGCAGCTCGCAGCCGCCGTGATGCGGGCGCTGCTGCAATACTCCTCCCTCTCTCCCGAAGCGGTAGATGAAGTGATCGTCGGTCAGGTTCTGTCCGGCGGCTGCGGCCAGGCGCCGGCCCGGCAGGCGATGCGCGGCGCCGGTATTCCGGATCAGGTCCACGCCATGACCGTCAACAAGGTCTGCGGCAGCGGACTCAAGTCGATCATGCTCGGCGCAGACAGTATCCGGCTGGGCAATTCCGAACTGGTCATAGCAGGGGGCATGGAAAGCATGTCGCAGGCCCCCTATTTCCTGAAAAGGGCGCGCGGCGGCTACCGGCTCGGGCACGGCGAGTTCCTGGACCTCCTCATCTACGATGGCCTCCAGGACCCGTACTCCGGACGGCAGATGGGCGAGATCGGCGACGACAGCGCGAGCCGCTGGGAGATCTCCAGGGAGGAGCAGGACGCCTATGCGCTGCGCTCCTACCAGCTTGCCCAGAAGGCCGCGGCGGGCGGCATCTTCGCCGAGGAGATCGTCCCGGTGGTCAAGAAGGGGCGCAAGGGGGACAAGACGGTCGAGCGCGACGAGGAGCCGTTCCGGGGGGACAGCAGCAGGCTCTCCGAGCTCCGTCCCGCGTTCGGCAGGCAGGGGACCATCACCGCAGGCAATGCATCCACCATCAGTGACGGAGCGGCGCTCTGCCTTCTCTCCGGCGCCGAGGGGATGAAGCGGCACAGGCTGGCACCGAAGGCGCGCCTGGTGGCCTACGCCACTTCGAGCCTGCATCCGGATCAATTTCCGGAAGCGCCGGTCTCGGCCATCGAGCGGGTCTGCCAAAGGGCCGGCATCGCGCTGGGAGAGATCGACCTCTTCGAGATCAACGAGGCCTTTGCCTCCGTCGCCCTGCTGGCGATCAAGAGGCTCAAGCTCCCGCTGGACAAGGTGAACGTGAACGGCGGTGCCTGTGCCCTGGGACACCCGATTGGCGCCAGCGGCGGGCGCCTTGCCGCCACCATCGTCCGGGAACTGAGGAGAAGGCAGGCCCGTTACGGCCTCGCCACCCTCTGCATCGGCGGCGGAGAGGCCGTGGCGGCGATCTTCGAGAGGTGCTGAAGGAAATTCTCTGCCACAAAAAGGCACAAAATGCACAAAAATAAAGCCGATTCTTCTCCCCGATAGCTTCAAGTCGTTCTTGTGGTTCAAAGACTCGATTTTTGTGATTTTTTTGTGTCTTCTGCGCCTTTTTGTGGCCAAACGCTTTTTTCTGAGGTTTCTTCATGATCAATGAAATCGGAGTGCTGGGAGCGGGACAGATGGGGAGCGGCATCGCCCATGTATTCGCCTTGAGCGGCTGCCACGTCACATTGTACGACATCGCCTTTTCCCAATTGAACAAGTCGATGGCCCTCATCAAGCAGAACCTGGAGCGGCAGGCGAAGAAGGGGACCATACCGGAGAGCGCGGTCGGCGAGACCCTGGCGCGGATCACCACCACCCGCGACGTTTTCGGGGTCGTCGCTAGCGACTTCTGCATCGAAGCGGTCACCGAGGACGAGGCGCTCAAACTGGAAATCTTCGCCAAGCTCGATGAGATGGTGCAGCCCTCTGCCATATTCGCCAGCAACACCTCCTCGATCTCAATCACCAGGATCGCCTCGGTCACCAAGCGGCCCGGCAAGGTGATCGGCATGCACTTCATGAATCCGGTTCCGGTCATGAAGCTGGTGGAGGTGATCCGCGGACATGCGACGAGCGAGGAGACCTTTCAGACGGCGAAGACCCTGGTTGCCAAACTGGACAAGGAGGTGGCCGTCTCCCAGGACTATCCCGGCTTCATTGTGAACCGCGTGTTGATCCCCATGATCAACGAGGCGATCTTCGCCCTTTACGAGGGGGTGGCGAGCGCTGAGGACATCGACAACGGCATGAGGCTTGGCACCAACCAGCCGATGGGACCCCTTGCGCTGGCCGATTTCATCGGGCTCGATACCGTGCTTGCCATCGCCAACGTGCTCTTCCAGGGGTTCAAGGATACCAAATACCGTCCCTGTCCGCTGCTGGTGAAGATGGTGAATGCGGGAGAGCTCGGCCGCAAATCCGGCCGCGGCTTCTACAGCTATTAGCGAAAAGCATTAAGCCACAAAAAGGCACAAAAGACACAAAAGAATCGAGATCCTTAATTCTGCTTCGTCAGATTACCACCTTATCCCCATCCCCACCCTAACCCTCCCCTTGAAGGGGAGGGATTTTGAGGTTTCCTCCCCCTTGAGGGAGGTTTCCTCCCCCTTCGAGGGGAAGGATTTTGAGGTTTCCTCCCCCTTCAAGGGGAAGGATTTTGAGGTTTCCTCCCCCTTCAAGGGGAAGGGATTTTTAGGTCTCCTCCCCCTTCAAGGGGGAGGTCGGGAGGGGGATGGGGGTGAGAGTTGAGGAAGATGATCCACAGGGAGGGATGAGCACCATGGAATTCAATAGCCTTTTGCTGGAAACAACGGGGGGGGTGGCCAAGCTCACCGTGAACCGCCCCCAGAGCCTGAACGCCCTGAACGGAGAGCTCCTCTCCGAGCTCGAGTGCGCCTTCTATCAGCTGGAGCAGGATGCAACCGTGAAGGTCATCGTCATCACCGGCGCCGGCGAAAAGGCTTTCGTGGCCGGGGCCGACATCAGGGAGATGGCGTCCATGGACTCCTTCCAGGGACACCGGTTCGCGCTCAAAGGGCAGAGGGTCATGCTTGCGCTCCAGAAGATGAAAAAGCCGGTGATCGCTGCCGTAAACGGCTATGCCCTGGGGGGCGGCCTGGAACTGGCGCTGGCCTGCGACTTCATCTACGCCGGCGACAAGGCTAAGCTCGGCTTTCCCGAGGTCACCCTCGGCATCATGCCCGGCTTTGGCGGCACCCAAAACCTCTCGCGCCTGATCGGCCCCGCCAGGGCCAACGAAATGATCTTCACCGGGCTGATGATTTCAGCCGACAAGGCCGTTGCCTGGGGTGTCGTGAACGAGGTGTTTCCGGCCGAGGAACTGCTGCCAAGGACGCTGGAGAGCGCCGCGGCCATCGCCAGGACCGGGCTTCTCGGCGTAGGCTACGCCAAGGATGCCATTGCCAACGGGCTCAGCATGGCGAAGGAAGACGGCTTTCGTTACGAGGCCTCCCTGTTCGGGGTGCTCTTTGCCACCAAGGACCAGCGCGAAGGGATGGCGGCCTTCGTTGAGAAGCGGACGGCGAATTTCTCCGGCGAGTAGCAGCCGGCCACCAATAACCGCAGGGACGAGTAATGTTTCGCCCCAACCCAAGGGAAACAGAAGGGAGCCACTGATGGATTTCGAACTGAGCCAGGACCACAAGGTATTGCGCGACAGCGTCCGTGATTTCGTTGAGAAGGAGATCAAGCCGATCGCGAGGCAGATCGACGAGGAGCACATGATCCCGGACGCGCTGGTCGCCAAGATGGGAGAAATGGGGCTGCTCGGCAGCTACCTCCCCGAGGAGTATGGCGGCGCCGGTCTCGACATGCTCTCCTACGCCATCGTGGTCGAGGAGGTCTCCAAGGCGTGCGGCTCCAGCGGCGTCCTGATCTCGGCCCACACCTCGCTTTGCAGCGGCCCGATCCACAGCTTCGGCAGCGAGGCGCAAAAGCGCAAGTGGCTTCCGGCGCTAAACAGCGGCGAGACCATCGGCTGCTTCCTTCTGACCGAGCCCGATGCCGGCAGCGACGCCGGGGCGATCACGACCTCGTTCACCAGGGAAGGCGACCAATACCTGATCAACGGCTCCAAGATCTTCATCACCAACGGCGGTTACCGGGGGACCGGGGTCATCTTTGCCACCTGCGACAAGAGCCTCAAGCACAAGGGGATCTCCGCCTTCATCATCGATCTCGCGTCGCCCGGCGTGGAGATCCTGAGAAACGAGAAGAAGATGGGGATCCGCGGCAGTTACACCACCGCCTTCGCCCTGGACCAGGTGCGCGTCCCCGCCGAGAACCTGCTGGGAAAAGAGGGGCAGGGGTTCAAGATCGCCATGGATACCCTGAACGGCGGCCGCATCGGCATCGCCTCCCAGGCGCTCGGCATCGCCGAGGGCGCCTTCGAGCGCGCTCTGGCATATTCCAAGACCCGCAAGCAGTTCGGCGCGCCGATCTGCGACCTGCAGTCGATCCAGTTCAAGCTCGCCGACATGTACGCCAAGATCGAGACCAGCAGGCTCATCACCTACAAGGCAGCCTGCCTCAAGGCCGCCGGGAAGAGCTACGTCATGGAGTCCGCGCTCTGCAAGATGCTCGCCTCCGAGGCCGCCACCTTCGTCACCAAAGAAGCGCTCCAGATTCACGGCGGCTACGGTTACATCTGCGACTACGAAGTGGAGCGGATGTTTCGGGACGCCAAGATCACCGAGATCTACGAAGGGACCAACGAAGTGCAGCGGGTGGTCATCTCAAAGCTGCTGCTTGGGTGATGAGGATGGAAACGGATCAAAGACTCAACCTTTGAACGCGGATGACGCTGATGGTGCCGATGGTGCCGATGGTGCCGATTTTAACGGGATCGGTCAAGGGATTTTGGGGTACCCCTGAAAGCTTTTGGACCCAAGGACTTTTAGATCCGTCGTTATCCGCTCAATCAGATGTGCATCCGCGTGCAAAGCTTTCGACTTTACTCCGATCTATCCCGCCGTTAGCTCTTTCCCTCCCCTGGACGAGCTTTTTTTCAACACACCGGTATCATTTAGGTTATAGTTATAGCGAAACAGTTTGCTATTATAATGAAGAGAACTTCCGCGGAGGCTGTCATGAAAATCCTGGTGTGCATCAAGCAGGTGCCTGATATGGAATCGAGGTTCAGACCGGACTCCTCGGGCGTCTGGTTCTCGGAAACCGATCTCGCCTTCCGGATGAACGAATACGACGAGTACGCGGTCGAGCAGGCGGTTCGGCTCAAGGAACAGCTCGGCGGGGAACCGGAGCTGACGGTCCTCTCGATCGGCCCCGACCGGGTAGTCGAGGCGATGAAGAAGGCGCTCGCCATGGGTTGCGACCGCGGGGTGCACGTGCAGGATGCCGCGGCGCAGCTGAAGGACCCCTTCCAGATCGCCTCGATCATCGCGGCCTACGCCAAGGAGCGACAGTTCGACCTGATCTTCACCGGCCTGCAGTCGCAGGACCGCGGCTCGGCCCAGGTCGGTGTGGCCGCCGCCGAAATCCTCAACTTCGCCAGCGCTTCGACGATCATAAAATTCGAGTACGCCGACGGCGTCGCGACCGTCAGGCGTGAGCTGGAGGGAGGAGTGAAGGGGATCGTGCAGCTCAGGACGCCGGCTCTGGTCACCTGCCAGCTCGGTCTCAATGTGCCGCGCTACCCGACCCTTCCCAACATCATGAAGGCGAAGAAGAAGGAGATACTCGCGATACCGGTGGCCGATCTGCTGCATGATGAGCCGCGGGCCGTGACGGCAAGTTTTTACGCCCCCGCCAAGAAGGGGACCGGCATCGTGTTGGAAGGGGATGTCGCAGAGCAGGCGGAGAGGCTGATCGGGATACTGAAGGAAAAAACCGCGGTGTTACGCTAGGGGGATGACATGAAAGCACTGCTCGTTGGTGAATGCAGGGAGGGAAAGCTCCTCGACTCGACGTATGAGCTGTTCGGTTTTGCCGCAAAACTGGGAGCCGAGACGGCCATGTTGCTGGTCGGGCGCGAAGGGGAATTGCCCTCCTATGGCGGGACCCTTTACCTGGCCGACGCCGGGAAGTACGGCGAGTACAACCCGGATCTGCACAAGAAGCTGGTCCTGGCCGCGGTTGAGCGGGAGAAACCGGACTTTGTCGTCTTTTTACACTCCTCCTACGGCTGGGATCTGGCACCGCGCGTTGCCGCCGGCCTGAAGGTGGCGCAGCTTTCGGAAGTAATCTCGGTGGTCGAGGGTGGCTTCGAGCTTCCCTGCTGCAGCCAGAAGATGCGGCGCACCGTGAAGCCTGCCGGCGCCGTCGCGGTGCTGACGCTTCAAGGTGGCGCCTTCCCCGGAGTAAAGCCTGGCGGTACTCCGCAGCTGCAGCATCTCGATGCCGAGGGGGGAGGGGGAGTTACCTTCCTGGGCTACGAGGCGGCCGAGGCCAAGGGGGTCGACCTGGCCAAGGCCGACGTGATCGTCAGCGCCGGTCGCGGCATCGGCAAGATGGAAAACATTCCCGTGATAGCCGCACTTGCCAAGGCCCTGGGCGGCGAAATGGGTGCCAGCCGTCCCGTCGTGGACAGCGGTTGGATCGAGCACGGGCACCAGGTCGGCACCACCGGCCAGACGGTGAGCCCGAAGCTCTACGTCGCCTGCGGTATCAGCGGAGCGATCCAGCATCTGGCCGGCATGAAGAAATCCGGTTTCATCGTCGCCATCAACAAGGACAAGGACGCGCCCATCGGGGAGGTAGCCGACGTGTTGGTAGTCGCGGACGTCATGCAGTTCGTGCCGGCACTTACGGCGAAGCTTGCCAAGTGAGACCAGCGGGCTCCCGGAAGGGGCGGGGGGGAGTCAAGGGGCACTGCCATTAAGTTAAGGGAATGAGAGGTAGGGTGGGCCGTGCCCACCACAACCGCATCCTGATGGTGGGGGGGAGGGGGAGGCTTATGCGAGCTTTTCACCCTCTCCCCAACCCTCTCCCATCAAGGGAGAGGGGGCTTTTGCAGCGTGCGGGAAATTAGCACTGACCTTAACTTAATGGCAGTGGCGTCAAGGGGAGGGACTTTGAAGGGGAGGCGCGATAAAGGAGGAGGGAGCCTTTTCCTGGCGGGACATCAGGGCTAATTGGTATACTGGGGAAAACCTTCTTCATTGCCGACTCGCACCGCCGTCGTCCAGAGGCGGAGCTGCCGCATGGAAGGAGATCGTGATGTGCTTGCGAGCCGTGACAGCAATACTCTTTATCTCCCTTATCTCGCCCCTCTCCGCCTTCTGCGCGGATATCCGTACTCCTGATCTGATCCCGCCAGTAGACCCGGTGCCCCCCAAAAGCTACGTAGAGATCAGCATAAGCGGCAGGCGGCTCACGGTTTATGAGACCAACGGCGTCGGGGAGCGGGTGCCCGTGGCACAATATCCGGTAGGTACCGTCGCCAGAGGGCTCGACACCTATCCTCTCGGCCCGGGCCAGGTGACCGGCATCTACTTCGATCCCTGGTGGTATCCGACCGCCTACACCAGGGAGGCATTCCGCGAGCGCGGCATCGAGCTTCCGGCAAAGGTCCCGCCGGGGCACCGCCTGAACTACATGGGATCGGTCAAGATTGCGCTGTCGCACAAGACCTGGAAGGGGTCGATCTACCGGATACACGGCAACAACGACCCGAAACGGGTGGGCCGGCGCGTAACGGGGGGCTGTTTCGTGATGAACAACAAGGATGGTCTCGCGCTGGCTCGCAAGATCAAGGTGGGCACCGAGGTCAACATCTTGCCGTAAAGGCCCGATCGGCCCGTTCCCCTCGATATCGGCCGGTTCTTGAAAGCGCTCTTCTCCCTTTCAATTGCTCCTTTATTTATTCCTTCGTATCCCGTTCCCGGCTCAAATATCTTTCCAGAGCGGGTCTTCCTAAAGTCCCAGTCACAGTTTCCGATACGTTGACCTACCGCTCACTCTCCGGGGAAGCCCAATTGCAGATCTTATACTACCCTGCGACGGGAGTTCCCTGTGTCCGTAAAGTTTACCGTTGCATGTGACAATTAAGGAAGTTTTTCTTGACTATTTAGGTTGCATATTATATATCACAGGTCACAAGTCGAAAATCAAAGGTACAAACCAGTTGCAAGTTGCAAGTCAGACACGAAAACGGTCCGGGCGAGGTAGCGCCGCCGTAACGCTCCAGAAAGGAAGTTATCAATGAAATCTATTCCTGAAGTACCCTCAAACGCCTCCCCGCAGGAGATTCTCAGCATCGGGGTGGAATCGGCTCATGGTCCGGTGAAACTCGCCTGCTCCTTCTCTTTGGAAGATGTTGTCATCATCGACATGGTGAAAGAACTGGGGCTCGATATCGGCATCTTCGCCCTTGACACCGGAAGGCTCAACGAGGAGACCTACGAGGTGGCGGACGCCATCACGGAGCGGTACCGGATCCCCATCGACTGGTATTTCCCGCGCCACGAAGCAGTGGAAACGCTGGGACGGGAGAAGGGGGTATTCTCCTTCAGGGAGTCGCTGCAAAACCGCCACGAGTGCTGCCATATCCGCAAGGTGGAGCCGCTGGGGCGTGCTCTCAACGGGCTGCAGGGATGGGTGACCGGGTTGCGCCGGGAGCACAACATTACTCGTGTGGATCTGAAGTACATCGAGCTCGACGAGCTAAACGGCGGCATCCTCAAGATCAATCCGCTTCTCGATTGGAGCGAGGCGCAGCTTCTGGCCTACATCGAGGAGCGCCGCCTGCCTAAGAACCGACTCTTGAGCGAGGGATACCGCTCCATCGGCTGCGCTCCCTGCACACGCGCTGTGCAGCCCGGTGAGGATGCCCGGGCGGGACGCTGGTGGTGGGAGAACCCGGAACACAAAGAGTGCGGTTTGCACAAAAGATGACAAGTGCTCACAGGCGTCTGCTCGGCGGCTGACAGATCGAGCAGCCAGACCACAAAACCTTGATACGGGAATTTTATGAAGAAAAATCTGACCCACCTGCAGCAACTTGAAGCCGAAAGCATCCACATCATTCGCGAAGTTGTGGCCGAATTTGATAATCCGGTGATGCTCTACTCGATCGGTAAGGACTCGGCCGTCATGCTGCATCTGGCCCGCAAGGCTTTTTACCCGGCTCCGGCACCATTTCCCCTGATGCACGTGGATACCACCTGGAAATTCCGCGAGATGATCCAGTTCCGGGACCGGATGGCGAAGGAATCGGGCCTTGACCTCATCGTGCACGTGAACGAGGAGGGGGTCAGCAGGGGGGTGTCGCCTTTCACCCACGGCTCGGCGCTCTATACCGACATCATGAAAACCGAGGGGCTGAAGCAGGCGCTGGACCGCTACAAGTTCGACGCCGCCTTCGGCGGTGCCCGCCGCGACGAGGAAAAATCGCGGGCCAAGGAGCGGATCTTCTCCTTCCGCAGCGCCAACCACCGCTGGGACCCAAAGAATCAGCGTCCGGAACTCTGGAGCCTGTACAACACCCGCGTCAAGCCCGGCGAGAGCATCCGGGTCTTCCCGCTTTCCAACTGGACCGAACTGGACATCTGGCAGTACATCCACCTGGAGCAGATACCGATCGTGCCGCTTTATTACGCGGCCGTGCGGCCGGTGGTTGAGCGGGACGGCATGCTGATCATGGTGGATGACGACCGGCTCGAGCTGCTCCCGGGGGAAAAGGTGGCATACAAATCGGTCCGCTTTCGCACCTTGGGGTGCTACCCGCTGACCGGCGCCGTTGAATCCGAGGCGGACACCCTGCCGGAGATCATCCAGGAAATGCTGCTCACCCGCACTTCCGAGCGTCAGGGGCGCCTGATCGACCATGACCAGGCAGGTTCCATGGAGAAGAAAAAACAGGAAGGATATTTCTAATGGCACATCAATCGGAACTGATAGAGAAGGATATCCTTGCCTACCTGAAAAGCCAGGAGGAGAAGTCGTTGCTGCGCTTCATCACCTGCGGCAGCGTGGATGACGGCAAAAGCACCCTGATCGGGCGGCTGTTGTGGGATTCCAAGATGGTCTTCGAGGACCAGCTGGCGGCACTGGAAGCTGACAGCAAGAAGGTCGGCACCCAGGGGGGGGCCATCGACTACGCTCTGCTGCTGGACGGGCTGCAGGCGGAGCGGGAGCAGGGGATCACCATCGATGTGGCCTACCGCTTCTTCTCCACCGACCGGCGCAAGTTCATCGTAGCCGATACTCCCGGCCACGAGCAGTACACCCGGAACATGGTGACCGGCGCCTCGACGGCGAAGGTGGCGGTGATACTGGTCGACGCCCGCAAGGGGCTTTTGACCCAGACACGCCGTCACAGCTTTCTGGTATCCCTGGTCGGCATCCGGCATATCGTGCTGGCCATCAACAAGATGGATCTGATCGATTACGACGCCGAAAGATACGCCGAGATCCTGCGGGATTACCAGGCGTTCGCCGCACCGCTTGGTTTCAGCTCCATTACGGCCCTCCCGATCTCCGCGCTAAACGGTGACAACATCATCGAGAAGAGCGCCAACACCCCGTGGTACGACGGTCCGCCGCTGCTGAGGTTCCTGGAGACCGTGCAGATCGAGGATGACCGGGAGGCCCAGCCGTTCAGGCTGCCGGTCCAGTGGGTGAACCGCCCCAATCTCGACTTCCGCGGATTCTGCGGCACCATTGCCTCCGGTTCCATCCGCCCGGGGGATGAACTGCGGGTCGCCGCATCGGGGCAGGTGAGCCGGGTGTCACGCATCGTCACCATGAACGGCGATCTGCCGGAGGCGGTGGCAGGCCAGGCGGTGACCCTGACGCTCGCGGACGAGATCGATATCAGCCGGGGAGATATGCTGACGACGGCCGAGGCTCCGCCGCTTTATACCAGGCATCCCGAGGCGCACCTGGTCTGGTTTCATGACGAACCGCTGCAGCCGGGACAACTCTACCTGGTCAAGACGGCAACCGGCGTTACCCCCGGCAGGGTCACCGCGGTACAGTACGCAGTCGACGTCAATACCCTGGAACAGAAGCAGGTGTCGACCTTGAAACTGAACGAAATCGGCCTGGTACGTCTGGAACTGGACCGCCCGGTTTCCTTCGACCCGTACAGTCAGAACCGGGATACCGGCAGCTTCATCCTGATCGACCGCTTCAGCAACGCCACCGTGGCAGCCGGCATGGTGATCGAGGCAGCGCCCCTGGACTCTGGGAAGACTCCCCTGGCGGCAGTCGACAGCTGCGCGTCCGGCGCAGGGAGCCCCTTCACCCGGCGTATCAGCCTGCGCGAAGTGAGCGCTACCAACTTGAACCTGGTTGATCTAACCGAAGAATGGGGTGACTTTGCCCTGGATGCCCCTCCGACCCTTATCGACTACCTGGAAAAGGGTAACCGGATGCTGTTCCGGCTACGGGAGTTGGGGCAGTTGCCGGCGGTGGCGCTGCTGGCTTACCAAAACACCCTCTCCTTCGAGTTCGATCGGACGGCGGAGGGAGTAAGCGTCCTGATCTTCAAACGGGGCACCAAACCGCAGCAAAAGTCGTTTCCCGACGACGGAACCGGGATCTAAAAGCGTTGTTCGACGGAAGCATTGCTGGATAGCTGCCTTCCCCCCTTCGAAAAGGGGGGGAGGGCAGCAATCTTGCCACCTGCGACAAATCCCCCCCTTAATCCCAGAGCTCTCCGGCTGCATCTTGCAATCGCACTGCCCCCTCTCCCTACCCCCACGGCCATTAAGTTACCCGATTAGCCTAATCTTCGGTACCAGGCTCGACACTCGCTCCTCCCTTTGGAAAAGGGGGGTCGGGGGGATTTCGCCCAAGGCGCCACAGAGTGCAGCTTTGCAACTAACGGCAAATCCCACTAAATCCCAACTTTACCTGATTACTCCCTACCCCTCTCCCACGGGGACCCCCCGTGACACATGACCACTGCCCCGGCCCGGGAAGCTTGCCAATAAACTGCTTTTGAATATACTTTTTTTGTGCTATTAATGGGGGCTCTAATGAAGTGTACTTCAGGCGTGTACCTTTGAACGCGGGGGGGGCGGCAAGGGGGAGCAAAAAGATGACCAAGGTTGGGATTGGCTATGGGAATGAGCAGGACGGGTATAGTTTGGGACGAACTGTCGCGCACTCCGCCCTGCAATCAGGCGGCATGGAGCGGGCTGACCTCGTTCTCGCCTTTTGCAGCGGACATGTCGATCTGGACCGGTTTTATCAGGGGCTCCGTTCGGTCATCGGGGAGTCGACCCCCATCATCGGAGGATCCAGTGTCGGCATCATCACCTGGGATGAGCTATCTTACCACGGCTACCCGGCAGCCGTAGCCGCCATAGAATCCGATGTCATGAAATTTGCCGTGGCGTCGGCGGGGGGGCTGGAGAGCGACGAGGCCGCTACCGGCCAACGCTTGGTCGACGGCCTGCCGCTCTCCGACGCAGACCGGATGCTGCTTGTTTTCTATGATTCGGTCCGGGTTCCCGCAGGCCAGCCCGGCCCCCCCGTCCTCAACTCTTCGGCCCCTCTTCTTGAAGGTCTTGAGGGGAAGCTCTCAGGCCACGTCCCCGTTTTCGGCGCCGGATTGGTCGGAGATTACGGCTTCGGCCACACCAGACAGTTTTGCGGTTTCAAGGTTGACACCCAGCAGGCGGTGGGCTGCATGATGTCGGGGAATCTTTCGGTCTACCAGACCATCATGCACGGCTGCATCCCGCTGGACGGCATCTACCGCAAGATCACCAAGATGCAGGGCGACGTCATCTACGAGCTGGACGGAAAGCCGGTTGTTCCTGTGATCAATGAACTCTTCGGCAGTACCGAGTGGCAGCAGGAACGGCCCATCGTCTGCAACCTGACCATCGGGATAAATTACGGCGAACGTTACGGGACCCCCCTGGAGAGCAACTATGTGAACAGGCTGATCACCGGTGTCATCCATGACGGCTCCGGTATCGGCATGTTCGAGTCCGATCTCGAACCGGACCAGGAAATCCAGTTCATGGTACGTGATAACCGGATGATGCTGAAATCGGTAAGGGAGAACACCCCGGCGATCCTGGAGAAAATAAAGTCAGAGGGGAAGAGGGCTCGCTTCGCCCTGTACATCGATTGTGGCGGCAGAACGGCGGAACAGTCCGTCACCGAAACAGAAGAGGCAGCTGAGGTCCAAAGGGTGCTGAAGCAGGCAGGAGTTCCCCTGCTCGGTTTCTATTCCGGGGTCGAGATCGCACCGATGATGGGGAGAAGCCGGGGACTCGATTGGACCGGCGTGCTGGTGATACTGGCCGAGGATTTTTGATATGGACGGAGAGATTTCCCAAGCGGATTTAAGGGAGTTGCTGACCTCTGTTGAGGCCGAACGCGATTACTATCGCCTGGTCGCCGAGCGGCTGGGGCAGAAATCGCTGACAGATGCCCAGGACTTCTCCCGGATGATCCGAAACCTAAGGCAGACAGAGGAGAAACTTCGCCGCAGCCAGGAGGAGCTTGAAAAAACCATAGCGGAACGAACGGCCGAACTGGTCAACAGTAACCGGGGGCTGCTGGAAAGCAATTCCCGCTACGACCAGTTGGTGCAGCGCATCCCCAACGGCATTTACACCCTCCGTATCAGCAAAGACCGCTCCATGCAGTTCGAATACCTGAGCCCGCGGCTTTGCCAGTTCCTGGACCTGGATGCCGATGCCGTGCTTAATGACGCGAGCTTGGCCTTTGCCGTCGCCCACCCGGAGGACCGGGAAGACATCATAAGGACCAGTCACGAGGCCAATGAAAGCCGGGCCCCTTTCCGTTGGGAAGGGCGTTACATCGTACGCAACGAAGTCCAATGGATCCGCGTGGAATCCGACCCGGTTGTCACCCCGGAGGGGGATATCCTCTGGAATGGGGTGGTCAGCGATATTACCGAACGCAGGCTCACCGAGGAAAAGCTCAGAGAGAGCGAGGAGTTGTACCGGCTTCTCGCGGAACTGGCCCCCAACGCCATCACCGTTTGCGATCCCTCCGGAGTGATCCAGGTGCTGAACCCCAAGGCACTCCAGCTCTTTGGCTTTCTGGATGAGTCCGAGGTGCTCGGCAGCGAGATCTTCAAATGGGTTTCTTCAGAGTGCCTGGCATCGGCCGAGAGATCATTTGAAGATCTGCTTCGCAAAGGGTCGCTCGCTGACGTGGAATTGAGGCTGCTGCGCAAGGACGGCTCCGAATTCATGGCTGACGTCAATGCCTCGATGCTTCGCGATTGGCAGGGCCGCCCCAAGTTGATGATCATAGTGACCTCGGACACCACGCAAAGAAAGCAAGTGGAAGCGGAGCGGCTCAAACTCCAGAAGATCGAGGCGATCGGGACCCTGGCGGGCGGCATCGCCCACGACTTCAACAACCTGTTGCAGGGGGTCTTCGGCTATATCGCCATGGCCCGATTGGAGATAGCGGATAAGGATGCGGCAAGCGCCATGCTTGACCAGGCAGAGCAGGCGATAAAGCAGGCCGTGAACCTGACCTCGCAGCTGCTGACCTTCGCCAAGGGGGGGCAACCGCTGAAAAAGAGGGTAGTGTTACGGAGCACCATAGAAAACTCCACCAAGTTCGCCCTGAGCGGTTCCAGCAGTAATTGCCAGATCAACATCGCCAAAGACATCTGGGGTATAGAAGCGGATGAGGGGCAGATCGGCCAGGTGATCCAGAACATCGTGCTCAATGCGAGCCAGGCCATGCAGCAATGCGGCACCGTGATGATTTCCGCCGACAACGTCGAGCTTGAGCGGGGGAGCCACGCCGCGCTGCCGGACGGAGGGAGTTTCGTAAGGATACAGATCAGGGACACCGGGATCGGCATCCCGCCGAAGTACCTCGCCAAGGTCTTCGACCCCTACTTCACCACCAAGCAAAAGGGGAGCGGGCTCGGGTTGGCAACTACCTATTCCATAGTCAAGCGGCATGGGGGCACCATCACCGTGTCGTCCGATCCCGGTACCGGCACGACCTTTTGCATCTATCTCCCGGCGCAAGCGCAGGACGCTGCACCGGAGCCGGCACAGCCGGCAGGCCTCGCGACTGCACCCGTAGTCACGGCAGGACCCGGGAGACGGGTGCTCGTGATGGACGATGAGGAGATGGTACGCAATGTAGCCGGGAAAATGGTGGAAAGATGCGGCTATGAAGTAGGCTATGCGGCCGATGGGGAACAGGCGATTCAAAAGCTCAGGGAAGCAAGCGAATCGGGAAACCCCTTCCAGATCGTGATTCTCGATCTGACGGTAAAAGGCGGCATGGGAGGAGAGGAGGCCATCAAGAAGATCCGCGAAATACTCCCCGATGTCAAAGCCGTTGTCTCCAGCGGATACTCCGACAACTGCGTGGTCTCCGATTACCGCACCTACGGCTTCGATGCCTATCTGAACAAGCCGTACAACGTCACAGCCTTGAAGGAAAGCCTGGACGCCCTCCTCAAATGATCGATACCGCCCCCCCCTCAAGAAGAAATCCGACCTTTCTGCTGATTGGCAACTTCCGCTGACTTCTCCCCTTCAAGGGAAGGGTTGGGACGGGGTGGGGACCACTGCTATTAAGTTACCTGATAAGCAATGATCTTCCGCTGTACGTCCCTCCCCCTTCAAGGGGGAGGACAGGAGGGGGATGGGGGTGTGCTCTGACGCAGACTCTACCCCATCCCC
>Ga0209317_1000432_pt1 | contig 51217 bp, 51 predicted proteins | sample RifGroB2_FD_183994 | JGI IMG/M metagenome (GOLD analysis project Ga0209317, IMG submission 183994) | Soil microbial communities from Rifle, Colorado, USA - Groundwater B2 (SPAdes) (version 2) | ecosystem: Environmental > Terrestrial > Soil > Unclassified | place: Rifle, Colorado | collected... | reverse complement strand
AAGAATGAGCGGATAAGTTAATAGAAACCGCCGTGGTACGTGAGTATGCCCGGTGGTGTGGGGGGACAGCGGTGCGAGCCGCTTCCTACCCGATTAGAACAGCGATATTGCTATAGCGATCTTCGTGCCGTAGGTACGAAACAATCCTATTTTAGATTTAAATTATCCAACATTCATGGCACAATACTCTAATCAAATTATACTATTTTTGAGAACATTCAAATCAAAATAAGGTGAAAGCATTTCTCCTTGCAGCAGGATTGGGAACCCGACTTCAAGAACATACTCACGATAAACCTAAAGCTTTGGTCAGCCTGGCGGGGAAACCGCTTCTTCAACATGCCATTGAGCGCCTGAAAAGCTTCGGAATTTCTGACATCACCATCAATGTCTTTCATTTTGCCGAACAGGTAATTTCATTCATTGAGAAAAACCAGTCGTTTGGGGTGAACATTCGAGTTTCCGACGAACGTGATCAGCTTTTGGATACAGGCGGCGGATTAAAAAAGGCAAGTTCTTTATTAAAAGGAAACGAACCAATACTTATTTACAATGTAGATGTAATCAGTAATCTGGATTTGAATTTGCTGCTGAACTACCACCTGCAACACAATGCGCTGGCCACCTTAGTGGTCAGGCCGCGCGAAACAAGCCGCTACCTGATGTTTGATCCGAACCTGCAACTGGCCGGATGGAAAAATTTCGGCAACGGCGAATCCCGCATCAGCCGGCCCGGTTCGTTCGAAAATGCACGGCCACTGGCTTTTAGTGGGATTCACATCATTCAGCCCAAAATGCTGGAACTGATCACCGAGGAAGGAAAATTCCCGATTATAGATTTATATCTTCGGCTTGCAAAAAATCATGCTATTAAAGCTTTTGTCGATAATTCAACGATATGGATGGATGTTGGCAAACCCGACCAACTTCGTGCAGCAGAAATGCTTTTCAGATTGAAGGATTGAAGGATTGAAGGATTGATGGATTGAAGGATTGATGGATTGAATTCTCACATTCTCACATTCTCACTTTCTCACTTTCTCAATACCGGATATGCTTTTCTACCGCTCTCGCAAAAGCGTTTTCTTCGTTCGTTGTTGTAGGCAAAAACCGTTCTTTCATTTCAGGAGGACCATTGGCGACCAGGTATGAATAGTTGGTAAACTCTAACAAATCCAGGTCGTTGTAATCATTGCCTATTCCCAAAGTATATGCGTGCTCAATTTGCAGCGAATCGCAAATAAATTTTACCCCGTTGCCTTTCGAAACCAACTGATGAAAAATCTCCATCCAGATGTAGCCGGTTTCGAGCGGCGAACTTGTCCTGACTACTTTTACTTCTGGAAACAGATGCCCTATTTCTTTTTTCAGCGCTAAAAACCGATCCGGATTATTCGGAAAAACAACCAGGAACTGACAAGCCTCCGAATCAAGAGGAATATCAACTGGCATAGGTTCGGATTGTGACTGATGAAAATCGAAATAGTTTTCGAATTCAGTACAGGGTAAACTTCCACGGTGAAACCAGCATTGATAGTTCTCCGGAACGGGCTTAAACAAATGGAAATTCAGATCAAGTTTGACCAGAAAATCAGCTATTTGTTGCACCATGTCCTGATTTATATTCTGCTGATAAAGTAATTTGCCATGTTTCAAATCATAAACTCCGGCTCCGGATGAAAAGACAATGTAATCGAAAGGTATATCAGCCGAAATAACTTCCATGGTCTTTTTCAGGTTGCGACCGGTAGCAATTACCCTTAAAATGCCCTTTTCTCCAAGAGAATGCAAAGTGTCAAGGTTTTCTTTTGAGATGGATTTGTCATTCCTCAAAAACGTCCCATCCAAATCGGTTGCAACAAGTTTTAGTTTATGTATCAATTCGCACATCGGTTACTTTTACGAAGCTGTAAGTATAAACATTATCAGCCAAAATAAATAGAGATTACTTTTTTTAGCTTCAGGATATTAGTCTTGATTTTATATCTTTGCAGACCAAAAATTAAGAACTATTAACCATTGAATGTATGAGTTTCAGTAATAAATTTCATTTTACTGATACCCATCTGAAAAAAGTTTAGTTCACTGATTTATTTTATTTCAATAGTTTTCGAATGAAGATTGCATTAATCGGTTACGGGAAGATGGGGAAAGAGATCGAAAAAATTGCTCTTGACCGCGGACACGAAATAGTTTTAAAAATTGACATTACCAATCCGGAAGACCTTACGATTGCCAACATGCAAAAAGCAGATGTAGCCGTCGAATTTACTATGCCGGTCTCAGCAGTTGCCAATTATAAACTTTGTTTCGAAGCCGGAATCCCGGTGGTTAGCGGAACAACCGGTTGGCTCAAACACTTACCCGAAGTTCATCAATTGTGCCAGACACTGAATGGAACGTTTTTCTATGCTTCCAATTTCAGTTTGGGTGTCAATATTTTCTTTGTCCTGAATAAAAAACTGGCTGAACTGATGGCCACCCGAAGCGAATACACGATTGAAATAAAAGAAATCCATCACACTCAAAAACTGGATTCCCCAAGCGGAACAGCAATTACTCTGGCCGAAGGCATTTTAGAAAATATTCCGGAGAAGAAATCCTGGGTCAATCATTCAACCAGTCAGACCAGCGAATTAGGAATCATTTCGGAACGCGAAGGTCAGGTTCCGGGAACTCATATCATCAAATTCGACTCAGAAGTTGATTACATCGAGATTGCCCATTGTGCCAAAAACCGCAAAGGTTTTGCATTTGGTGCGGTTCTGGCGGCCGAATACAGTGTAGGTAAAAAAGGAATTTTAACCATGAACGATTTGCTAAACATTTAAAAACAACATAAAATGAAAGAAATATTAACCAGTAAATGGTTCAAGTTTGCTATTGTAGGTTTAATCTATTTGTTATGGGTAATCTGGATCGGGAGTTATTTATGGTTGATCGGACTTGCTGTTATTTTCGACATGTACGTTTCGAAAAAAGTTCACTGGGCCTTCTGGAAAAAGAAGAATGCCCCCGACGGAAAACAAACCAAAGTGGTTGAATGGGTAGATGCCATCATCTTTGCTGTCATTGCTGCGACTTTTATCCGTATGTTTTTCATCGAAGCATACACGATCCCAACTTCGTCAATGGAAAAATCAATGCTGATTGGCGATTACCTGTTTGTTAGCAAAACATCTTATGGACCCAAACTTCCGAACACACCATTATCATTCCCGTTTGTTCACCACACCATGCCATTGTCAAAAACGAAGAAGTCGTATGTGGAGTGGATCAAAAATCCCTACAAACGTATTGCCGGTTTCGGAAAAGTGAAAAACAACGATGTGGTCGTGTTTAATTTTCCTGAAGGAGATACTGTCGCGGTGAATGTTCAGAACCAAAGCTACTACCAGTTGGTGCGTAGTTATGGCCGCGACCGGGTCTGGCAGGAAAAGGAAACATTCGGCGAAATAATTTCAAGGCCTGTTGACAAACGCGAAAATTACATCAAGCGTTGCGTGGGAATTGCCGGCGACCTGATTGAACTGAAAGACGGTCAGTTGTTTGTAAACGGAAAGGAACAGCAGCACTTCCCTGGAATGCAATATGATAATGTTGTAACCACCGATGGAACCGGAATTAACAAACGAATGCTGGAGCAAATGAAAATTGCCGAAGAAGACCGCCATGTGTATTCCAACACTCAGTATTTGTTTCCCCTCACGCAGGAAAACGAACAGAAACTGAAAGCGATGAAGAATGTAAGCTCGATTAAAAGAACTCTGGTAACTGCCGAAAACTGGGATCAGAACATATTCCCATTCAGCAATAAATATCCCTGGAATGTTGATAATTTTGGTCCGCTCGAAATTCCCAAAAAAGGGAAAACAGTAAAACTGACCATTGATAACCTTCCAATGTATCAAAGAATCATTGACCTGTACGAAGAAAACGACCTTAAAGTGAAAGACAGTGTCATCTATATTAATGGTGCAGTAGCCGACAGCTATACCTTTAAAATGGATTATTACTGGATGATGGGCGACAACCGTCACAACTCTGCCGACTCACGCTACTGGGGATTCGTTCCTGAAGATCACATTGTTGGCAAAGCAGTGTTCATCTGGCTCTCGCTCGATAAAGACCAGCCATTCTACAATAAAATCCGCTGGAGCCGGTTATTCTCATTAGTGCATTAAAAGCAAAAAGGAAGTGTTCAGTCGCAGTGTTCAGTTTTCAGAATATTGCGTTTTGTTAAGAATACCACTCAAAAAAAATAAGTATTAAATACCATAAAAAAAGGGATAACTTAATAAATTGTCCCTTTTTCGTATTTATTTAAAAATGAAGATTTTGATTTAAAAAAGCAGTCCAATCTTTACTCCACCAGACATTGTAAAGGAAGAACCTCCAGTTCCGGTAAATGCAAAATACCTAAAAGATTCTACTCCTCCGCCCAAAACATATCCGGCACCAATAAACCAATCAAAAACAAAGCGATTATCAAAAACCACCTGCTTCCCAACATTTAACAAAACAGCCAATTTGGTAACACTTCCACTCGGTTTTTCCGGTGTAGATAATTGAGATGAAAGGTTTGACTTGTCATAACTGAATGTCGCAAATGCCAATTCAGGCTTAATGTAAGAGCCTTTAAGAATATGTGCGTACCTCATTCCTTTAAGGTAAAAATCCGGATCTTTTATGAATTTGTAGCCAGCCTTTAGAAATATTCCGGAAGCATCCATACTTGTTTCCTGATTATTACCGGAATATATGATACCAATAGAACTTTCAAAGCTTCTTCCAGGTTTCAAGCTTCTTTCATAACCAAGTTCAAAAGCCCCACTTACTGGCAGAAAGACATTGACTTTAATTGCATTTTTTCGCTGTTTGTTGTATTCCTCGCTGTTGTTCATCGAATCTTTTATTGTCATTTCGCGCCCATCGGCAAAAAGAATCGTTGCCACTTTATTTTTGTCAATCCCGATAAGTATATCACTGCGAATCCCTTCCACTGAATACTTAATTTCATCGTCACCAATTTCACGGACTTCACAATTGATTATTGTACCGTCGCGTAAAATCAATTTATCTGCAAATTTTTGTTGCCCAAAAAGCAAACTCGCCATTAATGACAAAATCAATGTAATCTGTAGTTTTGCTTTCATATCATAACTTTTTGCTTATTTCTGGTTGGATTGATAATTCTTTAAATATTTCTTTCATTACAACAACGAACCGGAACTTATTTTGTTCAAGGTAGGATCTCAGCTCATTTTCTCCTTCGTCTATGCTATATAGCAAAATAACACTTGACCATATGAATTGGCATGACGTTATCTTAACACCCCTTGCAAAGATCAATGTAATCACCCAATTACTGAATTGCCAGACCACATTTGCTCTCTAACAGGCTTTTAGTTACTTTTGCAAAAGAAAATACAAAGACTATGTCCTGGAAAGTTATTGTGTTCCTTATTCTCGCTGTTCTGCTGGTTATATTTACTGTTCAGAATCAGCTACTCCTTAACATCAGGTTTTTCCATTGGGAAATAACCGATGTTCCGGTGGCGTATGTGTTGGTTTTCGGACTGATTTTTGGTTTTTTGCTTGCAATGATGATGCAAATTCCAACCATTATAAAGTTAAGAAGAGAACTCAGGAAAGTGATTCGCGAAATTGAAAGCTCTGAAAAAATAGAACCGTCCAAAGACGAGGAAGGTGGTTTGGAAGATGTAAGTATGGGAAACGATTACAAAGGCGGTTTTTTTAACGAGTAATCATGGCACAATATACAGGGATACTGCTGAGCACAGCCTACTTCGCACCGATCCGATATTTTTCGAAACTGGCTGCTTATCATGAAATTTACCTCGAACAACACGAAAATTTCATCAAGCAAACCTACCGTAACCGGACTGTTATTTTGGGCGCCAATGGTCCGATTCCGTTGATTGTTCCGGTTGAAAAAGGCCGCGGGCCTAAGATAATAATTAAAGACCTGCGAATTGCCTACGACGAAGAATGGCAGCGCAACCATTGGCGGACTATTTTTTCGGCTTATAATTCATCCCCATTTTTCGAATATTATGCCGATGACCTGAAGCCTTTTTTCCTGAAGAAACATGAATTTTTGTTCGATTTTAATCAGCAAATCACCGAAACCTTACTTGAAATTCTGGAAATTCAGAAGGAAATAAAGCTCACTGAAGAGTTTGAGAAAGTGCCGGAAACCTGCCTGAATTTCAGGGAACAAATCAGTCCGAAAATGCACTTGATTTCAGATGATCAGCATTTTTTCCCCAAGGCATATACACAAGTTTTTTCAGAAAAATTCGGCTTCGTCCCCGATTTAAGTATTCTGGATTTGCTCTTTAACGAAGGACCTTCGGCACACGGAGTGTTGGTAAAATCATTTATTTTCTGAGTATTGCGCTTTTATACGGTTCAGCTCTTCCACAAATGCCTTAATATTTTTGACTCATCTTATTCTTTTTTATATAGATGCACTAGCTTCAGAAAAAGTTGCTGATCCCATCTTCTTTTTGCAGTTAATCAATCTTTCAAATCGGACATTGATGAAACTGAATCAAAAACCCGGAATAAAAAAAGGTTAAACTATTTTAGTTTAACCTTTTTTCGTCGGGGTAGTAGGATTCGAACCTACGACCCCCTGGTCCCAAACCAGGTGCGCTAACCGGACTGCGCTATACCCCGAGAACAATTATTTATATTTTAAGTGCGGAGAGAGGGGGATTCGAACCCCCGGTACAGAATGACCCGTACGTCGGTTTAGCAAACCGGTGGTTTCAGCCACTCACCCATCTCTCCCTGGTATTGTAACAGAATTTAATCTACTCCAAACTTTCATCTTTTACAGCGATCTTAGGCTGTTTTTGCTACCCATTCAGCCTTTGCGAATGTGGGTGCAAATATAGAACTACTTTTTTCTTAAGCAAAACAAATCAAACAAAAATCCGGTGCGTTTTCATGTTTTTTTCAGCGTCGCAAATAATCCTGAAAATAGTGAAAGCTTTGCCAACCGGCACTTTTGTACGGGCGACGACCTGAAAAGTTCTATGTTGAAAAAATAAGATACCTAAGCGTTCTGTAAATCAGCCAGATATTGAGAACATGTTATTAAAACCCTCGAATTAATAGGAAAATTGAGAAATGCAACTTATATTTGGTTCAACAAATCGTTCTGTCACATACGTCAAAAGATATTGTCCGCATTAATTCTACGTTTAGAAAATTCAACATTTTTAAATTGACCCGAGTAAGCTTTTGACTGCTAAAACAGGCCCAGTACCGCAATTGCGGGAGTAGCACCAGCTACCGTAGGACGTTTGATCAGGCAGGCACTCAAATCCTATTATCTGGGATTTTTTACAATCGAATTAATGCGGATTTTTTTTGTCTTTTCCATTTCTATAGCGCATCATCAGATAAAGCACAGTCAAGCCCGATAAAACCAGGCAAATTCTTCCCAAGAAATCACCATATCTCACGTAAAACGTAATCTTATCGTTCATCCGAACCGACAATCGAATCGCTTCATAAGAGTTTAGACCAGTTTTCAGGAGTACTTCACCGCGTTGATTGATGAATCCTGATATTCCCGTATTTGCACTTCGTACCAGGGTTCGGCGAGTCTCGATAGCACGCAGGCGCGAATAGCCAAAATGCTGCCAGCCTCCCGGAGATTTGCGCCACCAGCCGTCGTTGGTAATTACAACCAACAAGTTAGTACCCCGCTTTACCAGGTTTGAGCAATATTCACCAAAAGCAGACTCAAAACAAATGACTGGTCCAATTTTTCCGGATGTGTTGACTGAAAATAGAACAGGTTCGCCGGAAACAGCCAGGCTACTGTTTGTTCCGCCCAAATGCAGCAGGTATTTACTCAAAAATGAAAAATATTTTTGAAAGGGCATTCGTTCAACCCCATTCACTAATATACTTTTATGACTGATCTTTATTTCCTGATTTTGGTCAATCATCAGCGCTGAATTAAAAGCATCGAAATAGAAACTACCGTCAGGTGATCTTTGTGCCGTTTCCGAAATCACCCTCTCATCCCCAAATTTCCGTTGAGTGATTGCCCCCACAATAAAGTTTACTTCAGGATAACTTTGGATAATCTCAGAAAGGGGAATCAATGATTGGTTTTGAGTAAATATAGAATCTTCCCATAAAGGAGGCCATGCGGTTTCAGGAGCAACAACCAATTTAACTGAACCGGTCAGATTTGATTCAGCTAAAGCCAGAAGCCTGTTGATCTGTTCTTCAGAACTCATTCCTGAAAATTTCTCCTTATAGGGATCAATATTGGGCTGCAAAATTAAAACCTCAAGTAATTTCCCTTTTTCAGTATAGTTGGCGTATAAGTACAATGATCCAAACAGTGGAATAATAACTACAAGCAGGGCCAGACCAGCAAATTTGATGGACTTCAGGAATGAGCTCCGTTGTATGAAATTCTTAATAGTTGAATAAACCAGGAAATTGGATAGTAAAATCCAAAGCGAACCACCTAAAATGCCGGTAAACTCATACCATTGGACGATTTCTACTGAATTGGCAAAGCCGTTTCCGAGTGTGAGCCAGGGCCAGGGTATAGCCCAGTTATGCTGTACAAATTCGAATGCCAACCAAAAAACGATCAGTGAAAACGTGGATGATGCCAGACCTAACTTACGGCTGACAAGTTGACTTGACCACCAGACTGAAGCCATCACTGTTGCATTAAGTTCTGTAATCAAAAGCATTCCAACCAATGAAACATGAGCTATCCACCAGGTAGAAAGCAGATTCCAAATCAGAAATGTAAGAAAGGCAGGTAAATAAAGCTGGCTGATCCGCCCATCTTTTTGCCTGGCCAATTGATCTTCAGCAAACAGTAACGGACAAAAAGCAAAGAACAAAGTCCAGCTCTGGCCGGGAAATATCCAGGGCAAACTCAGCAATATTCCTGAAATAGCCGAAAGAAAAAATGATAGTTTCTTTTGCATTAGAAGTGTATCCACAATTTCATAGTCATACTGACCAATTTCCTGTTTTTCTAAAGATTACAGGCAATTACAACCGGATCCGCCGGCTTTCCAGACCGGTCAAAGATAAACTCAATTTTACCCAATGCCAAAGCTGCCCAACCAGCCTGATTAACAATGATCGGTTTTCCGGCAGCATTTTTCAGAACTACAGGTTTTTCAAGAAAAGTATGGGTATGCCCTCCCGCGATCAGATCGGTATAGCTGGTTAGAGGGGCCAGTATAGTATCACTTATTTTGGAATGCCCGTATGAATATCCAAGGTGAGATAAACAGATTACCACATCACACGAATGTTCTTTTTTTAGTAAAAGCTCCATTTTCAGCGCCATTTCCAAAGGATCAAGATATTGTGTGTTGCCATAATTCAGCTTACCAACCAAGCCGGCCAATTCGATGCCCAAACCATAAATGCCAATTTTTACCCCTCCTTTTTTCAGGATATGATAAGGCGCTACCTGATCTGCCAAAATCGTGTCAGAAAAGTCGTAATTACTCGATATAATAGGGAAATTAGCAAATTTAAATGCCGACAAAATATCGTTCAGTCCGTTATCAAACTCATGATTTCCAATAGTTCCGGCATTATATCCCATCTTGCTCATTACTTTGAGTATCAGGTCGCCTTTGAAATAATTAAAATACGGAGTTCCCTGAAACATATCGCCGGCATCAAGAAGCAAAAGGTTCGGATTTTCTAACCTTGCCTGATTGATCATGGACGCAATCCTGGTCAGTCCTCCCATTCCGGGAAATTCGGCATGGTCTTCAGGAAATGGGTCGAGATGGCAATGCAAATCATTGGTATGCAACACGGTGAGTTTAACCAGTTCGCCGGAAGCAAATAATTCGGAAGGGAAAAGGCCAAACGCCAAAGCCCCGCCACCAATCACCGATTGTCTTAAAAAGGTTCGTCTATTGCTCATTATAAATCCTCCCGTCTTCTTTAACATCAATTATTCCATCTCTTTGATAGTGTTCAGCCAGAATTTGAATTAAAACATCCCGGATTTTCATTTTCGTGTCATGTCGGTCTTCGGGATTTGCAAACATGCTCATCTGATCGCCGCTATTGGCAATATAATCATTCGTTGCCAGCCAATACGAAGCAGAAGGATCAATAACTTTTCCGCCAATCAACAGGGATGTAACTTTTTCATCCCTGATTCCCAGTTTCATTCCTGAAATTCCTTCTCCGCCCCTCATAGCAATACGTTCAGTCATCAGGAGCATTGACTCGCCTGAAATCCTGATAAGAACGACTTCATTTTCGAAGGGCATCAGTTCAAATATATGCCCGACAGTAATTTGGCCCTGGGGCAGCGAAGCCCTCAAGCCACCATAATTGACGTACGAAACATCGGGCCTGAAATTTAAATTGCCTGAAATACAATAGTTGGTTCCGGCTTCGAGTATGATATCGGCCACCAGATTGGTAAGTTTACTTTCAGGTTTACCTTTGACCAGTGGAGTTGCACTCACCGCTACCAGTTTCGACATATCATACGCTATGCTATCCCTGAAAGGTTTTACAATGACCTGTATCGCTGAATCGGGATTGACCGAGAATGCATCAACCGAAATATTGTGTGTATTAATCTGATGCACCGAAAGTTGAGGAGAGCAGGAAAATAAAAATAAAATTACAGCAATGTTGGCCAATAAACGATGCATTGAATTATATTTAAAAGTGGATTTATTCTGTTTTTATGCTAACATCAAGGATAAAGATAAAAACAAAATCCATTCAAAACCGTTTGATATAAAATCATTTTCGAATGCGCCACATCGTTAAACCTGCATATTTTACCTCCAAGCTGAATCAAATACTGATCATTGTCGTCCTCCTATTTCCGGGCATACCGTTGTCAGCCCAGGAATATCCGACCATAAAAGCAAAGAAAGGAGATGGTATTTACACTATCCTGAAACAAAACGGTTATTCCCCCAATGAATATCTTGACCAGTTTATTGAACTGAACAAAACAAACCTTGGAAAAGAAAACACTTTGATTATTGGAAGGATTTACCGCTTACCTATAAAAAAAGGTATAACGGCAATAACAATTCCGGAAAAGCCATCTCCGGCTGTCAGATTTCCCGAGATAAAAGTTTATGAAATATTCGGGACCAAATACAGGGAAGTCCAACTGAAGAGCAGTGAACTCAAAGATGCGGTATATTATCTGGTGAGCGGGCATGGTGGCCCCGATCCCGGAGCTGTCGGAAAACTGAATGGACATATTTTATGTGAGGACGAGTATGCCTATGATGTAACACTCAGGTTAGCTCTTATCCTCACCGAGCGGGGGGCAACTGTTTATATGATTATTCGCGACCCAAACGATGGCATACGCGACGAACAGTTCCTTTTGCCTGATAAAGATGAAGTTTGTTATCCCGGTAACCAGATTCCTTTGGGCCAGCTTGCGCGTTTACGGCAGGAAACCTCAGCCGTGAATAAACTTCACACTCAAAACAAAGGTAAATTTCAACGAATGGTAGTGATTCATGTTGACTCCAGAAGTACCAGAGAAAATATTGATGTTTTCTTTTACCATGATAAAGGCAGCAGTTCCGGAAAAAAACTTGCCAACACTCTAAAACAAACTTTTGAGAAAAAATACGCGACACACCAACCCAACCGGGGTTATGATGGAAGTGTTTCGGAACGAAATCTTTATGTCATTAAAAACTCGAATACACCTGCCGTTTTTATTGAACTGGGCAACATAAACCACACCCGCGACCAAAAGCGGTTTATTATTTCGGATAACCGTCAGGCTGTTGCCAACTGGCTAAGAGATGGATTAATGGAGGATTACAAAAAAACGATTAAATGAACCTGATTCCCGAAGGTAAAATATTAGTACAGTTCGATGGAATGTGCATTTTATGCAGCCGGACAATCAGTTTTCTCCTGAAAGCTGACCGAAAAAACAAATTTATTTTTCAGGCCTTGCCAGATTCATCGGTTGACGAATCGCCGGATACGGTGATTATATCTGATCATCATGGTAAACACTACTATTATTTTGATGCTGTATTAAAGATAGGTTACGAATTGGGTGGTATGTACAGGTTCGTTGCTGTTTTCAGGTTGATTCCTAAAAAATGGAGACTTTCGTTATACCAGTGGATTGCTAAAAATCGTTTTCACTGGTTTGGTAAGCGCCAATCGTGCTACTTACCAACAGAAGCTGAAAGAGAAAAGTTTATCTAGAATTCGAAATCGTCGTTTTCGAACTGAATATACCGGGCCGATAAATGTCCGATCAGCTTTCCAAATCCTTCAACCGATGCCTTCGTTGATTCTGTAATTGCATCATTTTTAAGTTTCAGAATCAGTATTCCATAGAGGGCATTTAAACAGGCCTCAACTTCATTTTCTAAACCAGTCTTTTTTACAATTTCAGCAATTGAGTGCTGGTTAGTCCGGTAGAGCCTTGCATATTCCTGGTCTTTCTGAACTTCGAGCATTCTCAGGTGAAATTCGTTTAAATCGTTCACCAGGTTAATGATTACCTGAAGATGTCCTTTTTCCTGAACATGCTCCTTTTCCATCATCACCGCCAGGTTACTGTACCACTCTGCTATTTCTTTGTTGGCATTTTCATCGGCCTTGAACCTGGCAACCAAATGTTGATTGATCTTTTCAGGATCAAACGAACAGGCGCGCAGTAAATCTTCAACCTGCCACATATACAAAATGTATTCTGCAATATTGGTTATTCGTAATTCCCGGGCAATTAACATAGAGTAAAAAGATTAATTCCTAAACATCAAAAAAATCATCGAGGTCGCGCCGATCCTTTTTGGTTGGGCGGCCTGTTCCGCGTTCGCGGTTATAAACGCTCATGTTCTTGTGCACTTCGAGTATTTCGAGTTCGGAAGCTGGTGTAGTTTCGACCATAAATTCAGGAACAAGTTTAGCCGACATCCGGTTTCCGGTAAGGGCAATAACTTTATAACTGCGGGTTATCGGCGGCCTCCGAAGCTGAATGGTTTCACCAACTTTGATTTCGCGCGAGGGCTTCACATTCATGCCACCGATGGTGACTTTTCCTTTGCGGCATTCTTCTGAAGCCTGGCTGCGGGTTTTAAACAAACGCACAGCAAACAGCCATTTATCAATTCTGACACCCTCAGCCATCTGATTTTCGTTTATTAAAAAAAGTCATCGTTTGGTTGATTCCAATGGTACCGAAGCTCTTAATAATTTCAATTGAAGTGTCTATCAGGGCCGGAAGTTCAGGCTTTTCCTCTTTGCTCCATTCTCCCAACACATAATCAACCTGTTGGCCCTGCCTGAAATTATCGCCAATCCCAACGCGAAGACGTGCATAATCCTGGTTGCCGATAACTTCTGTAATACTTTTCAACCCGTTATGGCCGGCATCGCTTCCTTTGGCCCTTAGACGTAACGAACCTAACGGTAGTGCAAGATCATCAACTACAACCAGAAGATGTTCAATTGGAATTTCTTCTTTCTGCATCCAGTAATTAACAGCCTTTCCACTTAAATTCATATAAGTGGAAGGCTTCAGCAGAATGAAGGTCCGCCCTTTAAACTTATATTCAGTTCTCCAGCCATGACGTACATCGCTAAAAACAATATTGGACGCATCTGCAAGAGCGTCCAATATTTTAAATCCTATATTATGCCGGGTGTTTTCGTATTCTTTTCCCGGGTTTCCCAATCCTGCAACCAGGTATTTCAAAATGATAGTTTTTTAGGATTAACCTTTACCACCGGCTTTTGCTGATTTAGCAGCTCTTGTTATCATGATTGTAATTACAGGGACAGCTTTTGCATTGAGGAACTCCAGATTTTCTCTCTGAAGTGTACCCACTTTAATACTCTGTCCCAAATCCAGGTCATCTACATTAATTTCGATAAAATCGGGAAGATGTTTGACCATTCCTTTAACTTTCAGCGTACGAAGGTTTTGTTTCAGTTTTCCCCCTTTACGGATACCTTTTGCAAAACCGTCAACTTTGATCGGGATTTCAACTTTAACCATTTTATCTTCTGAAGTGCGGAGAAAATCAACGTGTAAAAGTTTTTCTTCAACCGGGTGGAATTGTGTGTCTTTAATGATTGACTGATAAACAGTTCCGTCAACATCCAAATCAACCAAATACACGTGTGGTGTATAAATCAGCGGTTTGAACTCTTTTTCAGGAGCATAAAAATGGATAGGTTCTTCGCCTCCATAAAGTACTCCGGGCACTAATCCTTCAGTACGTAGCCGTTTGGCTTCCTTTTTACCAACGACTTCTCTCTTGGTACATTTAATCGAAATTGATTTCATTTTACTTTTTTTATTATTTAAATTATGGTACTCAGTCCTCCCTTTACAGTGAAAGGGCAAACAGCATGCATAACATGTGCCTTAGGAAAAAGCGGTGCAAATATATACAATTAGCCGTAATACATCGAACTAATTGACTGATTTTTATAAACTCTTTCAATGGCCTCGCCCAGGGCGTTTGCAATGGGTATGTATTTGATTTTCGATGATTCTTTTTTAGCGGTGATTGAATCGGTAAAGTACACTTCGGCCAGAGCCGAATTCTCTATCCGTTCGTACGCCGGACCCGAAAGAACTCCATGTGCAGCAAATGCACGGACACTATGTGCGCCTTTAGCCATCATCAGATCGGCAGCTTTGGCAATGGTGCCGGCGGTATCTATTAAATCATCAACAATAATTACATCTTTGCCTTTCACATCACCGATTAAAGTCATGCTGTCAATCACATTGGCCTTTGCCCGCGATTTATGGCAAATGACCATATCGGTTCCCAACATTTTTGCATAAGTATTGGCGCGTTTGGTACCGCCTACATCGGGCGAAGCAACTACCACATTCTTGAGTCCCATTTTGCCGATGAAAGGGATGAACAGTGAAGAAGCATACAAATGGTCAACAGGTACATTAAAAAATCCCTGAATCTGATCGGCATGCAGGTCCATGGTGATGATACGGTTGGCGCCAGCCGTTGAAAGCAGATCGGCAATTAATTTGGCTCCAATCGAAACGCGTGGTTTATCTTTCCTATCCTGACGTGCATATCCGAAGTAAGGAATAACGGCAATAATTTTATAGGCCGAAGCCCGCTTGGCTGCATCAATCATAAGCAACAATTCCATCAGATTATCGGATGGGGGAGGGGTTGACTGGATAATAAATACATGTGAGCCACGGATGGTTTCTTCATAACAGGGTTCAAACTCGCCATCCGAAAACATCGGACAGGATGTTTTACCAACTTCAACCCCCAAACTATCACAAATCCGCCGGGTTAAATCGACACTTTTTGTACACGGAAAAATCTTGAGAGGAGCTTTTCTTGACATTTCTTCCTATTTAAAATTTGTGTTACGGAGTTGCGGCAAAGGTAAAAAAATCTGGCGCATATCTCCCTGTTTTGCCCTTTAAGTTCACAGTTTATACAAATAATCCATTGGAAAAATCAGGGAAACGTCAGGATTTATTGATGGATTCGATGTACGAAATAATTTCCTCCCGACCCGTTCCATTGAGTGATGAACTCACCAATACAGGCGGCAATTCTTCCCATAACTTTTTCAATTCCTGAAGATAAGCAGCTACATTTTTTGCAGCAGTAACTTTTCCCAGTTTATCTGCCTTTGTGAAAATAATTGCGAAAGGTATATGGTTTTCTCCAAGCCAAGTGATGAAATCAAGATCAATTGCCTGGGGACTATGACGAATGTCGATCAGTACAAATAAACAGTAAAGGTTTTCCCGGTCAAGAATATATCTGCTGATTAATTTTTGAAATTTTTCTTTGACCGAAATCGCAATTTTTGCATAGCCGTATCCTGGCAAATCAACCAGATACCAACTTTCGTCAATAATAAAATGATTAATCAACTGGGTTTTTCCCGGACGAACCGAAACTTTTGCCAGGCTATTCTGACCAACAAGCATATTGATCAACGATGATTTGCCCACATTTGACCGCCCGATAAAAGCATATTCGGGACGATCTGGCGGAGGGCACTTGCGCACATCGGTATTACTGATTAAAAAGCGGGCTTGTTTGATCATAGTTTTCCGATGTAAACTTCAAGCAACTTAACTGATGCAGTTTTTGGCTTCAGCACCACATTTTCGATTGAAGCCGGGATTAGAACTGTTTCACCTTTTCGGACCGATTCGGAGCCTGATTCTGTTTCAATTTGCAATTCGCCATCCAAACAAACGAATATTACAAAAGAATCAAGCTTATTGTAATCTTTTTCAATAACCGAATTTAATTCAAGCAGGTTGGTAGTAAAATATGGACAACTTGCCAGTTTAACCGATTCGTTTGTTTTCGGTTCGTATTTGGTTTTATATTCAGGATAAAACGTAAAGTCAATGGCGCCGAGGGCAAGTTCTGTATGCACTTCACGCGGGTTTCCTTCTTTATCGCATCGGTTGTAGTCGAAGATACGGTATGTTACGTCCGATGTTTGCTGAATCTCGGCCAACAGGATTCCTTTTCCAATGGCGTGTACCCTGCCTGCAGGAATAAAAAACACATCTCCGGCTGTCACTTCCTCAAAATTCAGGATGTCGGTCAGTTCGTTGTGTTCCAGCTTAAAAAGGAATTTATCTTCATCAACTTCCTGATTAAATCCTGACTGAAGTTTAGCTCCCTGATCGGCCTGAATCACATACCACATTTCGGTTTTACCAAAAGCATTGTGGCGCTCTTTTGAAAGTTTGTCGCCAGGATGTACCTGAATGGACAGATCGTCGTTGGCATCTATGAATTTAACCAAAAGTGGAAACTCTATTCCAAAGGTTTCGAACACCTGATCACCAACCAAATCGCCCATATAAATTTCGATAAGTTCTTCGATGGTATTTCCGGCCAGAAAGCCATTTGAAACTACTGATACGTTGCCTTCAACTCCTGACAATTCCCAGCTTTCGCCACAATTAGGCAAAACGCCGAAGTCCTTATTCAATATCGTTTTAATCTTATTTCCGCCCCAGATTTTTTCTTTGTATATGGGCGCAAACTTCAGTGGATACAAACCTTCCATGCGTTAAGGATATAATTAATTTAAATATTTTAAACGGCGAAGTTAACATTTTCTGACCTCTGTTCCACAACGTATCATTTTGTTTGGTTAAAAGCCAGACACTTCATTATCTTTGAAAAAAACATATCTATGTTAGTTATTGGTATTGCCGGTGGAACCGGTTCAGGCAAAACAACGGTGGTAAAGAAGATTATTGAAAAGCTACCGGCGGGCGAAGTTGCTGTTATTTCACAGGATTCGTATTATAGGGATAACAGCCATTTACTAATGGATGAAAGGCAGAAGATCAATTACGACCATCCATCCTCTATCGAATTTGAATTACTGGTTGATCACATCATTAAGTTGAAAGCGGGAAGGTCGGTTCCGGAGCCTATTTATTCGTACCTGACCTGTACCCGGTCGGAAGAAACACGTGAAATACAGCCAAAGGCGGTGGTCATTATCGAAGGTATCCTGGTTTTATTTCCGGCTATCCTCCGCGAACAAATGGGAATTAAAGTGTATGTTGATTGTGATTCGGATGTCCGGTTGTCGCGCGTCATTCAACGCGATATTATTGAAAGGGGACGAAATGTACAAACGGTATTGGAACGGTATGAAAAAACAGTACGCCCCAGCCATATTCAGTTTATTGAGCCAACCAAACAGTTTGCCGATATTATTGTTCCCGAAGGAGGCGACAATCTGGTTGCTATCAATATATTAACTAATTATATACAGCAAAATCTCTACTAAATGTTTGATTCACTTTCTTCAGAAGATATTCTGTTCATAGACATTGAAACTGCCCCGCAGAAGGCTGAATTTAAGGAGTTACCTGAGCATTTTCAGCAACTGTGGGATAAAAAATCGGCTTACTTCAGGACCGAAATCCAACAACCCGCCGATGTTTATGAAAGAGCTGGTATTTATGCCGAGTTTGGGAAAATTATTTGCATTTCGGCGGGTGTCATTATTCAGAAAAACGGACAACGGTTCTATCGTGTGAAATCATTTCACGATCAGGAGGAAAAAAAACTGCTCACTGCATTTAACGACATGCTCGAAAAATTCACCTCCAATCCGGGCAAAAAACTGTGTGCACATAATGGTCAGGAGTTTGACTACCCATATATTGCCCGTCGCTCGTTGATCAACGGATTACGGATACCCAAAATCCTGGATATTTCAGGGGCGAAACCGTGGGAAATCAAAGACAGGTTGCTCGACACCTTGCAAATGTGGAAATTTGGCGACTATAAAAATTACACCTCGCTCGATTTGCTTTGTGCTGTTTTTAATATCCCGACACCCAAAGACGATATTGACGGAAGTCAGGTTGCCCATGTTTATTATCAGGAAGGCGATTTGGACCGGATCATCCATTATTGCGAGAAAGATACGCTGGCGCTGGCAAACCTGATGCTGAGCTTCAAAGGCGAACCAATCATCCCCTCCGAAAATATGCTGATTGTGTGATTTTTCAGTTCTGTATTATAAATTAAAATTTCTCCAAAAAATAATTAAATTTCTGCTCCTGAAAAACCTAAACCTGATGAGGACTTTTTTCGTTTTTTTTAGTCTTTTATTTACCATAACAACTTTCTCCCAAACGCAGGTGGATAGTTTATTGCGACTTTGCGAAAAAAGCCCCGATATACAAAAGACATCCATTTATTTACAACTTTCGAGAATTACAATTCAGGATTCAGCTTTAAGCAATTACTATAACAGAAAGGCTTTTCAATTGGCAGTTGCCAATAAGCAATTACCGGAACAGGCAAAATCAGTTTATTACTCTGCTAAAATTTGCTTCACCGCCAGGGACTTCACTAATGCGATCAGATTCTATGAAAAGGCATTGCCTCTTTACCGGCAGTTGAACGACACCCTGAACATGACCACTTGTTACAGTTATATTGGGATATCCAATTTCAATATGTCGAAAAGTAAAGAGGCCATAGCCAGTTACATTGAAGGATTAAAACTGAGCAAAAACGATCCGGATTATAGCGCCGAATTACTTGCCAATATAGGTTTGGTACACGATGTAATGGATAATTTCGGTGAAGCCATCAGTTATTACAGAAAGGCATTAAAACTCAATCAATCTATTCGCGATACAGGTAGTATGGCAATTGACTATGATTATCTTGGAATTTCCTATTCAAGATTAAAAATGCCGGATTCATCTCTTGTAAATTATCATAAAGCGCTTTACTTGTTCAAAAAAATAGGCAAAAATGAACGATATGCAGTTTCGTTGTCGAATGTTGCATGGGTTTTTCAAAATTATCCCGACAGTCTGAATAAGGCCATCAACTACTTCAATATGGCCTGGAAGAAATTTCAGGAAATTGGCTGGTTACATTATGAGGCAGACATTCAGCATGGGATTGCATCTGCTTTATGCAAACAGGGTAAATATGAAGAAGCGGTTTTATTGTATAAAAAGAGTCTTCAACTGGCCCATCAGTATAAAAGGGAGTTATTATTAAAGAAGCAAATTTATCAAGGTCTTTCAGAAGTCTATCAAAAAAAAGGGGATTACAAAAAGGCTTTAGACAACCATATTCTGTTTTCGCAATACAACGATAGCATTATTGAAAAACAGAAGTTAGAACAAATTGCCAATCTCGAAAAACAGTATGAAACCGAAAAAAAGGAAATCGAAATAATCCGGCTCAATGCTCAGCATGAATTAACGAATATACAGTTGAGCAAAAACAAACAACTTAAGCAACTGGGTTTTGTTACTGCAGCGCTGTTGCTTGTCCTTGTTATTTATATGGTCATGAAATACTTCGAAAAATTAAAATCGAATGAATTGCTTGAAGAAAAAAACCGGTTAATTGCGCAAAGCGAGCAGGAACTCAGGCTCTTAAATGCATCCAAAAACAAATTCTTTTCCATCATTGCCCACGATTTGAAAAACCCGTTTCATAATGTAATGGGCTATTCGTACCTGCTAAGCAAAGATTATAACCACTTTACCGAAGATGAGCGGCGTAAATTTGCTATGGATATCAATCAATCAACCACCAATATTTTCCGGTTACTTCAAAACCTGCTCGACTGGTCGAGATCTCAAACCGGAAGACTGACCTACACACCAGGCCATATCGAATTCAAGTTAGTGCTTAATAAGGCTTTAAGTGTTCTGAGCCCGCTGGCACAACAAAAGAATATTACGATTAAATCAACGTACAAAGAAAACATGCAAATATTTGCTGACCCTTTAATGATTGAAACGGTATTGCGAAACCTGATCAATAATTCCATCAAGTTCACTCCTGAAAACGGATCAATCGAAATTTCAGCCGTACAAATTGATAAAGAAGTAAAAATTTGCGTACGCGATACCGGAATTGGAATAACTGAAGATGATATTCAAAATCTATTTCGCATTGACTCTAAAGTGAAACGAAAAGGAACCAATGAAGAAGATGGTTCGGGACTTGGACTTATTCTGTGCAAGGAATTTGTTGACAAAAACAATGGCAAAATATGGGCCGAAAGAAATCAGGATGAAGGAACTTCTTTCCTGTTTACGGTCCCGGTCATACCCTCTTTGAATTAACCATTTTGCCAATTCGGTCTTTATTCTACCAACATTTGACTGGCCAGCAATTCAGCCTTTTCACGTGAAACAGCTTTTTCTACAATATTTAAAGCAAATTTTATTGCTGCACCCGGACCACGGCCGGTAATGAAATTACCTGATTCGACAACTGGAACTAAAAGCACTTCGGCCCCTTTCAGGTATTTTTCAAAACCCGGATAGCAAACAGCTTTCTTTCCATCCAGGATACCCAGATTTCCAAAAACCATCGGTGCGGCACAAATAGCTGCCAATGGCCTGTTTTCAGAATTGAACTTTTTAATTTGAGCTTTCAGGCCGGAGTGGGCTTCCAGATTAGCTGCGCCAGGCATACCTCCCGGCAGAACGATCATGTAAATTTCGTCGTAATTCACCTGATCAAAAAGCACATCGGCAATTACATAAAGCTCATGAGCTCCCTTTACTTTGGTTGTGCCAGTTACTGAGACAGTAACCACTTCAATTTCGGCACGACGTAAAACATCAATGATACTGACAGCTTCAATTTCCTCAAAACCATCAGCCAAATGAACGGCAATTTTTCGTTTCATGGCAATCAGTTTTTATTTCAAAGATAAACGATCAGGACATAAAAAAAAATGACTCACATCGTGTGAGTCATTTTTCCCCAGTAAAATAAACCTAAACGTGAACAAAAATGAATTTCGCTTATATGGCGTAATCTTTTAACGATTTTTCCAATTTCTTTCTGGTAAAGAAAATTCTGCTTTTTACTGTACCGAGAGGCAAAACAAGCTCTTCGGCAATTTCTTTATATTTAAATCCGTCAAGGAACATATTGAAAGGAACTTTATATTCATCCTCTAAAGCATTGATACATTTCGTAATCTCTTTTGAACTATAGACAGATTCCGGTGAAGGATAACTTTTATCGGTCTGGAATTTTAAATGGAAATCGTTGTTAGCTCCGTCAAACGTATTTTTAGCTTTTATATTTCTTCGGTAATTATTAATAAACGTATTTTTCATGATGGTGTAAATCCATGCCTTGAAATTTGTATTTTGGGTGAACTTATCCCGGTATGTTAACGCTTTCAGAAACGTTTCCTGAAGTAAATCCTGCGCCTTTTCCTGATCTGAGGTCAGGCTCAAAGCGTAATATAACAACTTATCCTTTAATCCTAAAAGTGCGGTGTTGAATTGAAGCTGTGTCATGGCGTTCGTTTTATGTGTTAATAGTGATACAAATATAAAGATTCAAAACATCAAAAAAAGGATTTATATGTCTTTTATTCTTCAATATTATTTATTGGTGATAAAGAAAATTTATATACGCCTGGCAGGTTCATTGTTAGTTATTCTTAAAGACAAATTTAGCGCAATGTTTATTCTAAAAACTTACCCGGCTCAATCAAAAATTTATATAATTCACACATTTCCGGCCCATTTTGAACAACCGCACTAAACCGAAAGAAAAATTTTCTTCAAATTAGTCCAAGTCAAATAATTATTACATTAGCCGTCTCAAATTTTTATCTTTTATTTAAATGAAAAAAGTTTTCATATCCATTAACCGGGCCGAAATGTTTACATTCAAACGCTGGGGAGGTAAATCTTATTCATTGTTTAACGCTATTAAAAAGCCGGTACGCATTGGCGTGCTTTTAGCCGTTTACACAACAGTAGCCGAACCTGAATTTGTATTTGCACAGACCGACAGTTCGAAAGTTAGCATGGAATACAATCTGGACGAAGTTCAGGTTGGGGCCCAAAGAACGCCTGTTGCATTCTCGCAGGTGGCACGGATAGTTTCCGTGATTAACCGGGAAGAAATTGAGGCGGCCCCCGTCCAAAGTATTCAGGAACTGCTGGAATATGCGCTGAGTGTTGATGTCCGTCAGCGCGGAGTTCACGGAGTTCAGGCCGACATTTCGGTCAGGGGAGGTTCCTTCGATCAAACCCTCATCCTTTTAAATGGTATCAATATTTCAGATCCCCAAACCGGGCACCATGCCCTCAACCTTCCGGTCAGTTTAAAAAACATCCAACGCATCGAAATTCTGGAAGGCCCGGCAGCAAGGATTTTCGGCCCAAATGCTTTTTCAGGTGCGATCAACATTATCACCGGTTCGGAGGGCAATTCCAGTATGAAGATTGATGTATCAGCCGGACAGAATAAACTTGCTGATGCCAACATTTCAGGAAATTTGAAAACAGGAAGCTGGAATCAGTTTGCAGCTTTTAACCGAATGTCATCAGCCGGTTACATCAATAACACTGATTTTAAAACCTGGAATGCATTCTACCAGACCAAATTGAACACCAAACCCGGAACGCTTGACTTTCAGGCTGGAAGAACAAACAAGGCATTCGGGGCAAATAGTTTTTATACCGCCACTTACCCGAATCAATTCGAAGAGACGAAAACCACTTTTGCTTCGCTGAAGTTTGAATCGGGGACAAAAATTCATTTGACACCTTCGGTTTACTGGCGGCGCCATCAGGACCGGTTCGAACTTTTCAGGACAGAACCTGCCAGTTGGTACAAAGGGCATAATTATCACCTGACTGATGTTTTCGGAAGCAACCTGAATGTATGGTTTGCTTCGAAATTCGGAAAAACAGCCTTTGGGGCTGAAATCAGGACTGAAAATGTTTGGAGCAATGTATTGGGCGAAGTAATGGCAATTCCCATCGAGGTTCCCGGTGAAAACAATCAGTTATTTACCAAATCCTACTCTCGTATAACGATATCCTATTTTACAGAACATTCCATTTACCTTGAAAAGTTTACTTTATCAGCCGGAGCAATGACCAACTGGATTTCGGACCTGGGCTTTGGTTGGAATATTTATCCGGGACTTGACGCTTCGCTGGCGCTTTCAGATCATCTGAAAATTTACGGATCAGCCAGTACCAGCTTAAGAATGCCCACGTTTACCGATTTGTTTTACAGCGGACCAACCAACCTTGGAAATCCGGATTTGAAACCTGAGAAATCGGTCAATTACGAAGGTGGTATAAAATTTAATTACAATGGATTTTCAGGACATGCCGGATCATTTCACCGCCAGGGAAAAGATTTGATTGACTGGGTGCGTGAAAAAGAAACCGACAAATGGCAAACCAAAAACCTCACGAAAATAAATTCAACAGGTATAGAAGTAAGTGGAACTTTCTTTCCTGAAAAAATATGGAATAAAAACCTTTTTGTTACCAAACTTGGACTTAATTACTCCTATATCTACCTGGACAAAGGGGGCAACAATTTTTTCTCGAATTATGTACTCGACAATTTAAAGCATAAGTTTGACCTGGAACTCAACCATAAAATCTGGAGCAATCTGAAAGCATCGTGGCGGTTGAGTTATCAGGATAGAAACGGAATGCGGACTAAAACTGAGTCTTATGATCCATTCTGGTTAGTTAATACCCGGTTGATGTGGAAAACCCCTTCGACCGAAATATATGTCCTGGCTGCTAATTTATTCAACACCGCATATTTTGATCTGGGAACCATCCAACAGCCTGGCCGCTGGATTAGTATCGGCATAAACCACCAAATAAAACTTAAATAATTTCAGGCTCCCGGTCCATCCGGGAGTTTTTTTTACTTCGTGGAAAATATTATCTTCGCCAACCGAAAAAAGATAAATCGTATGTTAAAAGGAATATTAGCAATCAGTGGTCAGCCCGGATTATTTAAAATGGTAACTGAAGCAAAAAACAGCATCATTGTCGAATCCTTGATAACCGGCAAGCGCATGCCTGCATATACAACTTCAAAAATTAGCGCCTTAGCCGATATTTCAGTTTTTACTAAAACAGCCGAAATTCAACTGAAGGAATTGTTTAAACTCATTCAGGAGAGCGGAAAAATGATTTCGCCAAAAGCAACTTCAAACGAAATCATAACTTTGTTTGGAGAAGTTTTGCCCGAATACGACAAGGATAGAGTTTATGTGTCGGACATGAAAAAGATTTTTCAGTGGTATGCGTTACTTAACGAAAAAAACCTGCTGATTGATTCTGAAGAAGAGAACTCAACAATTGAAAAATCAATAGAAACTTCAGAATAAAATAAAAGCAAAATACCTTAGGTTTCCATTTTTTCAGAACAGCCTCAACTGACCTGGAGGCTGCCTGGATTCCTTTAATGCTTTTCGTGCAAGTATAATTTCAAATAGTTTTACAGTGGCAAGTGCATCGCCTGCAGCCCGATGCCGTCCGTTTATCTGTATCCCCAAATCGCGACATAAAGTCCCTAATGAGTAAGAACGGTATCCGGGTATATATTTTTTGCCCATCCTGACTGTACACATGGTTTTCCGTTGATAGTCATATCCTAACCGTTTAAATTCTTCCTGAATAAACCGATAGTCAAACATCACATGGTGAGCTACGAAAACCTTATCCTGGGTAAATTCAACAATTTTACGGGCGATTTCATAAAATTTAGGGGCATTCTTCACCATTTCATTATCAATACCAGTAAGATTGGTGATGAATCCGGGAATATAGCATTCAGGATTTATTAAGCTGGTAAATGAATTGGTAATTTGAAATCCATCATGGATAAAAATAGCAATCTCTGTTATTTTGCCTTTTCCTGATGATTGCCCGGTAGTTTCTATGTCAATAATTGAGTACAATGCTTTTCTGTTTGAGGCAAAAATACAAATATTGCGTTCTATGTTTCATTTCTCAGGCATTAAATCCATATTTTTACCTCAATTAGGAAAGGATCATCAAATTTCTAAAGAAACATTCAATATTATTATGAAATTGTTGTTTACTTCGGGAACTATAATTTAATAAGTTTTTCATATCTTTAAGAAATCAAAACAAATAACTATGAAAAAATTACTTCTACTTTCATTAATTCTTGCTTTTGCAGCAAGTACCAACGCGCAAACATCTGATAAAAAAATGGGTTTTGGGTTTGGTATAGGTGCTTACGGCACATCGAATGACCAGGGAGTTGGATTAATGCCCGAAGTGTATTTAAGCCGGTATCTTAGTCCAAAACTTGATTTAATGCTTAAAGGCGATCTGGGTGTTTTAAATTCCAAAGTTGATAAAATTGACTTGGCAAATGCATTCCTGAATTTAAGGTTTAAACTTACTGATGAAAGCAAAAAATTCCGTCCTTATCTTTTCGCAGGTCCGGGTTTACTGGCAGATAATCAAGAATCAGGTTTAAACTTTGATTTGGGACTTGGTGGTAAATATTATTTCAATCCAGGTACTGCATTCTATTTTGATGCAGGATATCTGAATGGCATTGAAACAACCAGAGCTTCCAAACCTGTTCGTGACAATATTCTGAAAGCCACAGTAGGTTTGGAATTTGGCTTAGGCAAAGCCAAAGATTCAGACATGGATGGTGTTTCTGATAGTAAAGATAAATGTCCTAATACTCCAGCCGGTGTAAATGTGGATAATTTTGGGTGCCCGGTTGATACCGATGGCGATGGTGTTGCTGATCATATTGACGATTGCCCGGCTGTGGCCGGTTTAGCTTCCCTGAAAGGATGTCCGGATAAAGATAAAGATGGAATTGCCGATAAAAATGATGCTTGTCCGGATGTTGCCGGCTTGCCTGCCCTAAAAGGTTGTCCTGATACCGATGGCGATAGTGTTGCCGATAAGGATGATAAGTGCCCAGACACTCCAAAAGGTTGGAAAGTTGATTTAAGTGGATGCCCGCTCGATCAGGATAAAGATGGCGTACCCGATGCAATTGACGAATGCCCAACCGTTGCGGGAACAAAAGACACCAAAGGTTGCCCCGTAAAAGTAGTTACTCTGGAAACTATCAAGGAACTAACTCCTGAACAGGTTGTAATGCAGAACGTTAAAGTCACTCCGGTGCATTTTTTATCAGATAAGAGTTATCTGACCGACTATTCTAAAGGTGTTTTGGAAAAACTAATTAAAACACTGAATTCTGACAAAGATTTTAAAGTAAATATGTACGGATATACTGATAGTCAGGGATCAGATAATTACAATATTAAGCTCTCACAGGACCGCATCAATTCAGTGGTTGAACATTTGATCTCGAAAGGGATTTCGAAAGACCGGATTATTCACCAAAAAGCGTTAGGCAAAGCCAAACCAATTGCCAGCAACGATACCGAGGAAGGACGTTTGCAAAACCGCCGAGTCGAATTTGAGATTTTCAAAATGAAGTAAACTTTTTCTTTTTCAATCAATACTGAAAGCCCTTTTTGTCCCGGCAAAAAGGGCTTTACTTTTTTAACGAAAATCAAATATCTTTACCGCTCAAATTTCAAAGCAAAAAATAATGTTGATTGAACTAAAAATACGCGACCAGATTGTTGAAGCGATTGAGAAATGTTATCATCAGCAGGTAGATCCATCACTTGTTCAACTGCAAAATACCCGGGAAGAATTTGAAGGCGATATCACCCTCGTGGTTTTCCCGTTTGTCCGGATGTCGAAAAAATCTCCTGAACAAACTGCAGCCGAAATAGGCGAGTATCTTCAACAGCATGTAGCTGAAGTTGACAAATTCAATGTCGTTAAAGGATTTCTGAACCTGGTCATTTCAAGCAGTTATTGGCTTTCAGTTCTTAATTCGGCATCTGCAAATGCGAACTTTGGAATTACCGAACCAAACGAATCATCAAAGCTCGTGATGGTCGAATATTCTTCGCCAAATACCAACAAGCCCTTGCATTTAGGGCATATCCGCAATAATCTTCTCGGGTTTTCGCTGTGCGAAATCCTGAAGGCCAATGGCAACAAAGTGGTAAAAACCAACATTGTAAACGATCGCGGAATCCACATCTGCAAATCAATGTACGCGTGGAAAATGTGGGGAAACGGGCAAACTCCTGAAAGTACAGGAATTAAAGGCGACCATTTGGTGGGTAATTTCTATGTCAGGTTCGATCAGGAATACAAAAAAGAAATTGAAGCATTGATCGGACAAGGCGAATCCAGAGAATATGCCGAACAAAACGCAATCTCGATGCTCGGAGCCCGCGAAATGTTGTTGAAATGGGAAGCCAAAGACCCGGAAACTGTTGAACTCTGGACAATGATGAATAATTGGGTTTACAACGGTTTTGATGTAACTTATAAAGAATTGGGAGTTGATTTCGATAAAATATACTATGAATCGGAAACTTACCTCTACGGTAAAGAAGAAGTTCTTCGCGGATTGGCTGAAGGTATTTTTTACCAGCAGGAAGATTCATCGGTTTGGGCCGATCTGAGTGCAGAGGGCTTAGATCAGAAAATCCTTCTCCGCAGCGATGGCACTTCGGTTTACATGACTCAGGACATTGGTACAGCCAAAGAACGTTTTCAGGACTACCACATAAATAAAATGATTTATGTGGTGGGAAATGAACAGAATTATCACTTTCAGGTCTTATCCATTCTGCTCGATAAACTGGGATTCGAATTTGGAAAAGGCTTGCACCATTTTTCGTATGGAATGGTTGAACTGCCACAGGGTAAAATGAAATCGCGCGAAGGAACCGTGGTTGATGCCGATGATTTGATGGCTGAAATGATCGAAGTTTCCCGTAAGACTTCCGAGGAACTTGGAAAACTTGAAGGCTACACTCCTGAACAAGCTGCCATAACCTACAAAATGATTGCATTGGCAGCTCTGAAATATTTTATGCTGAAAGTTGATCCAAAGAAAAACATGCTTTTCAATCCGGAAGAATCAATTGATTTCAATGGCAACACCGGACCTTTTATCCAATATACTTATGCCCGTATCCGATCAGTATTGCGAAAAGCCGCTGACCGGGGCATCGAAATAAACCATCTGATTGGGACAGAAACAGCGGTTGGGATGAAAGAACTGCAATTAATCAAATTAATTTCACAATTTCCTGACGCAGTAAAAGAAGCAAGCGACAATTACAGCCCTGCACTGGTGGCCAACTACATTTACGAATTGGTGAAGGAATTCAACCAGTTCTACCACTACTTCCCGATTCTGATCGAAGAAAATGTTGAAATCAGAAACCTTCGCCTGATTATTTCCGAAAATGTTGGTAAAATCATTAAAACCGGTATGAAACTGTTGGGAATTGATGTTCCGGAAAGGATGTAAATGTTATTTATCGGAATAGTGTCCGCGCATAGAAATAATATGGAGCTGCTGGCCAACAACTTCGTAAATAAGTCGGTTCCCTTTATCAATTTCACGCGACCATAACCCGCTGAGTTCGTATTTTAATGCTTCTGGCTTCCCTAATCCGGTGTATGGATGCTGTAGTATGTCTTCAATCAGCCGGGATATTTTGTTCTGGATTGTTTGTTGCCCGCTTTTTTTCCAAAACCTAATATCGTCAATGGCTTTGTCCTTATATACTACTTCCATAAATCTTCAGTTTTGATAACCTTCCCTTTACTTGCCCGCGATTTTTGTATTTTCAGAACAAATTCTGGGTTATAAGGGCTTTCTTCCTGTCCGATAATTTCAACATTTTTATCGTTTTTAGCAATTTCACTTATAAGTCCCAGCAAATACTGGGTTTTCCGGGTACGTGTGTTTATTTTAACTGTTACGGTTGCCATAAAAGATTACATTTGGTAACAAAGTTAATGATTTTTTCAACCAATTTATTTCCTTTTCAATATCTCCTGATACCTGAACATTTCATCGCGAAGGCGGGCAGCTTCATAGAAGTCGAGTTCTTTGGCTGCGGCTTCCATGTCTTTCTTTATTTTAGCAATGGCTTTTTCCAGCGCCGGAACGCTCATGTACTGAACAACCGGATCGGCAGCCAGATTGGTAGGTTCGTCGCCGCTGTAGCCCTTCACTTTCACTTTCATACCAGCACTGGCGTAACCTACTATTTCACGGCTGGCTTTGATGATTTGCGTAGGTGTGATGTCGTTTTCGATGTTGTATTTCATTTGTTTTTCGCGCCGGTAATTAGTCGAATCGATGGTCTTTTGCATCGAATTGGTAATTTTATCGGCGTACATGATCACCATCCCGTTCAGGTTTCGGGCGGCACGGCCTGCAGTTTGAGTCAGCGATCGTTCCGAACGCAGAAATCCTTCCTTGTCGGCATCCAGAATGGCAACCAGTGAAACTTCGGGCAAATCCAGGCCTTCGCGCAACAAATTGATCCCGACCAGCACATCAAATTCACCTTTACGCAGGTCTTCCAGAATTTGGATCCGTTCAAGAGTTTCAACATCGGAGTGAATATACTGGGTTTTTACACCCATGTTTGCCAGATAGCTGCTCAATTCTTCGGCCATTCGTTTGGTCAGGGTGGTAACCAGTACACGTTCATTGCGTTCAACCCGTAAATGAATTTCGTGCATCAGGTTATCAATCTGGTTAATACTTGGACGAACCTCAATCATAGGGTCGAGCAGTCCGGTTGGGCGGATGACTTGTTCAACCACAATCCCTTCCGATTTTCCGAGTTCATAATCGGCTGGGGTAGCGCTTACAAAAACAATCTGATCAACCACGCTTTCGAATTCATCAAAAGTTAGCGGACGGTTATCAATGGCCGATGGAAGCCTGAAAGCATATTCAACAAGGTTGGTTTTTCGCGATCGGTCGCCACCAAACATGGCCCTGATCTGAGGCAGGGTCACATGGCTTTCGTCAATGATGGTAACAAAGTCTTCTGGAAAATAATCGAGCAGGCAGAACGGGCGCGAACCCGGTTGCCTTCCATCGAAATAGCGCGAATAATTTTCGATTCCCGGGCAATATCCCAATTCGCGCATCATTTCCATGTCATATTCCACCCGTTCCTGAATACGTTTGGCTTCCACAGGCTTACCGATTTCCTGAAAAAATGCAATCTGTTTAACCAGATCATCCTGAATCTGGCGAATGGCAAGCTGCATACGCTCACTGGTTGTTACGAAAATACTGGCCGGATAGATGATTGCTGTTTCAAGGGGTTCAATCGTTCCTCCGCTAACCGGATCGATCGAATTGATTTCCTCAATATCGTCGCCCCAAAAAACGATGCGGAATGCAATATCGGCATAAGCCGGAAAAATATCAACCGTATCGCCTTTTACCCTGAAATTTCCACGATTAAACTCCACTTCGTTTCGCGAATAAAGCGCATCAACCAGGCGATGCAGAAAAATGTTTCTGCTGATGGTTTCACCTTTTCTGACTTGTGTGACATTGGCATGAAAATCCTCGGGATTTCCGATTCCATACAAACACGAAACCGACGAAACCACGATCACATCGCGTCTTCCGGAGAGCAAAGAAGAAGTTGTGCTCAGGCGAAGTTTTTCAATATCCTTGTTGATCGAAAGGTCTTTTTCGATGTATGTATCGCTTGAGGGCAGATAAGCTTCGGGCTGGTAATAATCGTAATAAGAAACAAAATACTCGACCGCATTTTCAGGAAAAAACTGCTTCATCTCGCTGTACAACTGCGCTGCAAGGGTTTTGTTATGGCTTAGAACCAGGGCAGGACGCTGCACCTGCTCAATCACATTGGCCATTGTAAACGTCTTCCCTGAACCAGTCACACCCAGCAAAGTCTGGAAGGTTGTTCCGTTTCGTAAACCTTCAGTCAGTTGCCTGATGGCTTCCGGCTGATCGCCGGTAGGCTGGTAATCGGATACGATTTTAAAGTCCATCACTTAACAATCATCTTAAAGTAAACCGGGAAATGATCGCTTACCCCGTTGACATATTTGTTGCCCACATAGGAACGGTTTGGTGTTTTATCGCCGTTTTTATTGGTGAAAACCATCCAGTCGCTGTGGTAAATATACCCTTTCTGATTTTCGACACTAACCCGTTTACCGGCAATCATTTCACCTGAAACAACCAGATTATCGAGCATGTTCCAGTTACCGCTGTAAAAATAAGTTCCAAGTCCGGCAGTCTTATCAGGAATCATCAGGTTTACCAGTTCTGCTCCTGAACCGGGCGATTGGGCGCCAAGAGTTTCTTTCAGACTTTTATTGGCGGGTTCGTCGTTCATGTCGCCCATGATGATGATCCGCGCTTTCGGATCGGATGCCAAAATCAAATCAACTCTTTGTTTCAGCACCGAGGCAGCCAAAACACGTTTGGGTTCGGTTTTATCTTCGCCACCAATTCGCGATGGCCAGTGGTTCACAAAAATATGAACGGTTTTATTCCTGATTTTTCCGGTCACTTGCAAAATGTCGCGGGTTTTAAACTGGGGGTCGTCTGGAAAGATTACGGGCAATGTTTCGTGCATGATTTCCTGAAAGGCATCCTTACGGTAAATCAAGGCTACATCAATTCCGCGGTAATCCGGGCTCTCTTCGTGGACGATCGCATATTCCTGATCTTTAAGTGCAGCCGTCCGGATTAAATCGTCAAGCACTGTGCGATTTTCAACTTCAACCAACCCGACTATTTCAGGCAATTCTTTCAAATTGACTTCAGAAATTACACGGGCTAAATCGTTTAATTTTTGCTGATAACGTTCATTGTCCCATTTTTTTTCACTTGCAGGAAGAAATTCTTCGTCCGGAATTTTCGGATCGTCAACGGTATCAAACAAATTTTCCACATTGTATGAAACAACTGTATATTCATTCTTAAGGGTTCTTTTTACTGAGTTGCACGAGCCAAAAACAAAAATCACAAGAACCAACAATCCTATCCTTATCTTCATAACTTATTTTCCTATTGTAACTTCATAATATTGTGTAACATCAACAACCATCATTCCGGCAAATTGGGCCGCCTGAATTCCAAGAGCTCCATCTTCAAATACCTGGCAATCTTCGGGATTCACACCCATTAATTCGGCACATTTCAGAAAGGTTTCAGGATGGGGTTTATAATTCTGTACATCTTCACTGCAAACCAATACATCAATGTATTCCTCTAAATCAATAATTTCAAGCGTTTTCAATGCCAGTCGCCTTGCCCCGCCAGTACCTACCGCCATGGGTATTTTACCATGATTGGCACGCACCAGATCGGTCACTATTTTTATTTCAGGAGTTAATTGCATGTTTTTCTCAAATTCTGCCTCCTTTAGGTCGCCCATTTCCTGTGGATCGATTAATTTCCCGAAAATTTGGTTGAGTTTTTCAACTGTGGGATAAAGTGGAATACCTGCTAGCTGCATAAACAACCCGGTGGTAAAATCAATTCCGTATCGGGAAGCTGCATTTTTCCATGCAATATAATGAATTGGCATGGTGTCGGCCAGAGTTCCGTCGAGGTCGAAAATCAATCCTTTCGCTTTTGGATTTATTTTCAGCTTTGTTTTAATCATTCCTTGTTTTTCTGATTTGTGCCAAAAATAACCATTTATTGCACAGCTTTGTTTTTTATTATTTTTTGTTTGCCCAAAAATTAACACTTTTACACCACATCTAATTTTTGGTTATGCTTCTCATCTCTTTGCTTGGACTTTCCGGAATTTCTCAAATGTTGCTATTTCTGGGCATTGGCCTGATCTTATTCGGATGGATTGAAAAAAAAGATAAACTGATTTTAGGTGGCCAGATCATGTTCCTGATTCTCGGCTTTTTTGCCTTATGGATTCTTCTTTCACATACCATAACGATACCACAGACAATTAGCGACAAAATCTCAAAAGAATCAAGAATCATTGGTTTTTTCAGGAGCTCGCTTCTCCTTATGGGAATTACTGTGGTATCTTTCCTGATGAGCTTGTTTAAACTCAGGTTTCAGAAAGTAAGTGTTTCAATTGTCCTGATTATTGCCTTGATGCTTTTTTTTATGATTGTCAGCATTCAGCAAATCGCCAATTAAGAAAAATAAAGCATTTGTTTTAGGCAAACATCAAATAGAATGTACCTATTCCGGAAAGATAACCGATCAGGGCCAGCAAACTGATTTTCTTCAGGTACCAGATAAAATCAATTTTTTCGATACCCATTGCTGCAACACCGGCTGCAGAACCAATGATCAGAATACTCCCCCCGGTTCCGGCACAATATGCAAGTAATTCCCAAAAGGTTCCGTCCTGAATAAACATTGCTTCGTAACCCAATGCGCCTGGCAGCGCAATATCATACATCCCCATCGCCCCAGCTACCAGTGGAACATTATCAACAATCGAAGATAAAATACCGATAGCAGAGTTAATAAAGTAAACATTCCCCAAATGATCATCGAGCCATCCTGCCACGATATTTAAATGACCGGCCGATTGCAGGCAGGCCACGGCAGATAAAATACCCAGGAAAAATAATACCGTAGGTGTATCAACTCTCCTTATAATATTAAAAACCTTAAGCTTATCGCTAACTTCTTTGGGTTTTGTGCGGTGAATAATCTCGGTAAAAATCCATAGAACACCCAAGCCAAATAACATTCCCATGTATGGAGGCAGATGGGTAATGGTTTTGAATACCGGGACAAAAAGCAAAGCGCCAACACCTGCTGAGAAAACAATTATTCGTTCACGGTACGTTGTATATAAGACTTCATGTTTCAATTTTAGCGGACGCTCAACCACTCCTTTTATTGAGAATGAAACAATAGCCAATGGGACCACAATACTTACGATACTCGGCAGAAAAACCTTGGCGATAATTGACAGAGCCGTGATCTGCCCTCCAATCCATAACATGATGGTAGTTACATCGCCAATGGGAGACCAGGCGCCACCAGAATTTGCAGCAAGAATTACCATGGATACAAAAAACCATCGGGTTTTCTGATCGCCAATCAACTTTTTAAGCAAAGCTACCATCACGATGGTGGTTGTCAGGTTGTCCAACACAGCCGACATGAAAAATGTAATAGTTGCAATAATCCAGAGTAACTTTACTTTTTTTGTTGTTGTAATTTTATCGGTTATGACTTTAAATCCATCATGTTGATCAATGATTTCAACAATGGTCATAGCACCAAGCAGAAAAAATAAAATTTGAGAAATTTCAATCAGGTGATGTTCAAGTTCTTCAACAACAAAATGATAAGGTGAATTTAAAACACTGATTTTATCAGCCCAACCAGAATCTAACCATTGAGTTTCTGAAAGAGTAGGCTTTATATAGTCAATGATGTTTTTTACCTGACTTCCAAATTCTAACCATGAAGGACTATAACCCAGATTCAGGATACTGTCAACATTAAGTATGTAAATAGTCCAGGTCAGAACTCCAACAATCAAGGCTGAAGCTGCCTTATCAATTTTCAATGGATGTTCGAGAGCAATAGCTACATAGCCCAAAACAAAAATGAGAAGAATAATATAAAACATGATACTAATTATTTATACATGATTTCAGGGAACCCTATTAGTTTTAGAATAACAAAAAGAACAATAATGCCTACAAAAAAAAGCCATACTGCCCAATTTTGCGATAACTTAAATTTTTTCATGATGTGTGATATTAAAAAAGAACCAGTACAAATTTAATTTTGTATTTAAGTCTGAAGATTAAAGAACGATTAAAATTTCATTGTAATAAGGTTTGCTTCAAATTGTATCTTAGTTTTGTATTAAAATAATGCCTTTAAATAAACGATGAATCAACTGAATACCAGGATACTTGTTGTAGAAGATGAACCAAAGGTTGCTTCATTCGTCCAACGTGGACTTGAGAAGAATGGTTTTTCCGCTGAAATTGCTTTTGACGGTTTGATGGGGAAAAGAATGTTTGAGACAGGAGATTATGATTTGATAATTCTCGATATTAATCTTCCTTACAAAAATGGATTTGAATTATGCAAAGAAATCAGGAGCAGCAACCAAAAAATACCTATAATCATGCTTACTGCATTAGGAACAACTGAGGATAAACTTTCAGGGTTTGATTATGGCGCTGACGATTATCTGGTGAAACCTTTTGAGTTTCGTGAACTGCTTGCACGGATCCGGTCACTTTTAAAAAGGATTTCAATTGCTGAAACCGGAGGAAACATACTTACGTTTCTTGATCTTGAAGTGAATCTTAATACCTATGAGGTTAAACGCAATGGAAAAAAAATTGATCTTACTCAAAAGGAATTTGCATTGTTGGTTTATCTGCTTCGAAATAAAGGCAGGGTTGTTTCCAGAGTTGATATCGCTGAAAAGGTATGGGATATCACTTTTGATACTGGAACAAATGTTATTGATGTTTATGTGAATTTCCTCCGGAAAAAAATTGATAAGGATTTTTCACCGAAACTTATCCATACACAGACTGGTGTTGGTTATATTTTAAAAGCCGGAAAGGAATGAAACTTAATATTCAGGCGCGACTCACACTCCAATTTACATATATTGTTACGTTTATCCTTATTCTTTTTTCTTTTATCATTTATTATTTCTCTGCCAGTTACCGGGAGTCAGAATTCTATTCGCGCCTTGAAAATAAGGCAATCAACACAGCCAAACTGTTGATAGAGGTGAAAGAAGTAGATTATAACCTGCTTAAAATTATTGATAGAAACACCATAAATGCCCTTTATAATGAAAAGGTAATGATCTATGATTATAAAGACCGTCAGATTTATAATAGCCTGGACGATGATTCTATTTCTATTTCAAAATCACTTCTTGATAAAATCAGGCTGCTAAAAGATGTACGCTACCATGAGGGAAAAAATGAAGTAATCGGGCTCCTCTATGCTGATAAGTATGACCGGTTTGTAGTAATTTCATCGGCGTTGGATACCTATGGAAGAAGCAAGCTCAATAACCTGAAATGGATAATAATCATCGGATTTTTTATCAGTATTGGATTGACGGTCTTAATAGGCAGAATATACGCTTACAGAGCACTTAGACCCATGTCGGATGTGGTGAAACAGGTGGATAAAATAACCATAGCCAGTTTGAACATGCGTGTAAATGAAGGAAACGGAACTGATGAAATTGCACAACTTGCCATCACTTTTAATAAAATGCTAGTACGATTGGAATCCGCTTTTGAAATGCAAAAGAGTTTTGTTTCAAACGCTTCGCATGAATTGCGTACACCATTAACTTCCATAACCGGACAATTGGAAGTTTCTTTAATGGAATCAAAAACTCAAAAAGAATATGAAGGCATCTTGGAATCTGTACTGGAAGACATCAAAAACCTGAATGCCCTTTCGAACGGATTGCTTGATCTGGCAAAGGCAAGTTCTGATATTTCTGCAATAGCGCTTCGTCCATTGCGAATTGATGAAATTCTTTGGCAAACAAGGGCGGAACTCATTGAACGGAAAAAAGAATACATCATTGCAATTCAATTCAGCGAACCTATTGAGGATGAAAAGGAATTAACGGTACTTGGCAACGACCATTTACTTAAAACAGCCATCGTCAACCTGATGGATAATGCCTGTAAATTTTCATCTGATAAATCTGTGGAAATATTTTTATCTGTCAGGGGCAAATACATTGTTACACAATTTGCAGATAAGGGTATCGGAATAGACCCGGCTGATTTGGATAGAATATTCCAGCCTTTTTTTAGGGCTAAGAATGTTAAAAACATTTCCGGAAACGGACTTGGTCTTTCCCTTACAGATAAAATCATTCAGATACACCGAGGAACGATCTCAATAGATTCCCATCTAAATAAAGGAACAACAGTTACCATCGGCATTCCTTTCCTTTCCTGAATTTTAATCCAATTATAGTGATTGAAGTAATTTATATTTCACTAGGCCTAAGATCATTGCTAAAACAAAAAAAATATCTATCACTCAAAATAAACTTCCATCTGGTTGGACGCAAAACGGTTTTCCATCCACTTTCGAATCTTTTCTTTTTCTGAATTTCTGAGTTTTTGAGATTCTGTTTTTATTATTATAATCCGAATTTGACTTGATTGATCCGATCCTTTCCGAAAAATAAGTGATTCTGAATAAGAGCATGAATGAATATTAGGAAATAAAGAATTCAATTCTGATAGTAATTGATTTCCAATAAGTTTCTGATCATTATTTGCTTTCAGTAAATCATCCTTCATTTTGATTTCCTTAGACAATCGATTGATTTCAATCCTAAGATTCTCATTTTCTGTATTTTTACTATTCTTTTCATCTAAAGAAAAACCTTGTTTTATTGAAAGTTTCGATTTATCAATCGAAAATAAATCAGCTTTTTCATTAATAATTTCGATTTGTTTATCGGTTAATGTGTTGCCAACATAAATAAGATTGATTGATTTGTCTGAAGATGAAATAGAATGATCTAGCAAGTAATTCCCTTCAACAATGGTAACGCTATTTAAAAATTTAGATGCTTTTTCATTGAACTTCTCTTTTTGAACTAAGCCATAACCAAAGTAAATACTCGGTATTACGGTGATCAAAATTATGACTGAAATCCATCGGTTTACTTTCTTCTTCTGCACGGGATTAACAAGGGTTATGATTGGAAATTTTAAAATTTGGGAAATTGCAACTGACGAAAGAGCAATAAAAACAGTATTAATCGTAAATAAGTAAAAGGCACCAAAGAAATAGTAAAACTGCGCAGTAGCAAGACCATATCCGGCTGTACAAAGTGGTGGCATTAACGCCGTTGCAATGGCAACTCCCGGGATCACATTTCCCTTTTGTTTACTGCTAATAGCAATAATTCCTGCCAATCCACCAAAAAAAGCAATTAAAACATCATAAATGGTTGGACTTGTACGAGCCAGTAGTTCTGAATGAGCAACAGAAACCGGACTTATTGCAAAGTAAGTTGTTGATGCAATTAAACTTGCTACAACAGCAAAAGAAAAATTTTTAATTGCTTTTCTGAAGAGTGGAAAGTTGAATGTCGCAATGCTATAACCCATTCCATTGATCGGACCCATTAATGGCGAAATAAGCATGGCGCCAATAATTACAGCTGTCGAATTCATATTGAGACCCACAGATGCGACAATAATCGCAAAGACCAGAATCCAAAGATTGGTTCCTTTGAAAACGATGTCTTTTTCGATCGCTGAATGGATACTGGCAAAGTCATCAACTTCGTCATCCATATTCAGGTAATGAAAAATATCAATTTTGGGCTTCATCTGGGGAATATTTAAATGAATGAAGAAGATTTATATTGGAACATAGGCATTTAACAATTATATCCGGCACAATCTACCTGGCAAGGTTTAATAATTCGCTGAAGGTTGGATTCGAAATAACTACATCTGCATGATGGTTGACTAATTCATCTTTTGAACAAAATGAGATACCAAGTCCGGCTTCTTTGATCATACAAAGATCGTTTATGCTATCTCCAATTGCAATACTATTCTCCTTCTTGATGTTGTACTTGGCTAAAACATTTAGTAAGGCATTGGTTTTGCAAAGGGAGTGTTTACACAAACTGTTTGGATTACTAAACAGAAAAGATGGAATTTTAACTTCACCTGTACAAATGCTTTTTGAGAACTCTAATTCGTTTGAAAGCGAAAAATCCATCTCAAGCTTGATTCTGATGTGATTAGTAATACAATCATAGCTATCTGAAATAATCCCAACAATATAACCACGGTTCTTTAATTCTAATACTATTTCTTTGGTCCCATATACGATGGGAATACTGTCAGCAACGGCAATTATCTCACTTATAGTCTTGCCTTTAAGTAAGGTAGCAATCCGTTTATTCAGGGCGACAACATCCGTCTCCGAGGAACGGATATTCATCAATTCTTCTTTGAATCCAAAGGTGTCAGCACACATGTCAATAAATCTTCCCATCAGAATGGTGTTGTCCATATCGAAAACAACCAGCTTGTTTAGTTCTCCTAATTGGTTTTCGAGTGCAAAATCCATTTGTGAACGGATTTCGTTTAACGCACCGAGTTCTTCAAAATTGTACCGTGGATTTTTTGAAGTGGATGCTTTAACAATAATAGCCTGTGCCACTTCTTTGCTCATTTTCCCCAGTGCCTGCCAGGGTTTGCTTTTATTTTCGAGATAACCGATCTCTACGTCTTTCATTCTAATGTTCATCAGATACATATCAATCAGGATGCCAATGTCCACACCATAATCTTCTCTGAAATCCAATTTTTGAAAAATCGATTTCTTACTTGCAATCATTCCACTTAGTGGTTGACTAAACCGAAGTAACTCTGGAAAAAAAATGCTTAAAAGTGGTTTTGCAACGAGTTCAGTCACCCTGCCTGCATTTCTGCTGAATGATGATTTCACAAATTCGGCTTCTCCCTGAATAATAGGATCAGTTAGTAATTTTACGGTGTAATGCGGATAGGGATCAATGTCTCCATCCAGAAAGACTATTATTTCATTCGTAGAAAAAAGAATTCCATCTTTCATTGAAGCCCCTTTGCCAAGTTTGGTGCTGGTAATAACTTTCGCCCCATTTTGCTGAGCTATTGACACTGTTCGATCAAGCGATTTGTCATCCACCACAATTACCTCACTAACATTGGGCTGTCCTTTTGCAAAATTAATAACACTTGCAATGTGTTCTTCCTCGTTTAGAGTAGGTATAATTACTGTTATCATTTTTAATCTGAAATTTAATAAAAAAACTGACTAGTGATTTTAAATATTATTTTCTGATACGTTAGCCTTAGCCGATTGTTCCTCGTTCTTTCGTTAAATATTTGGTATTCCATACCCTAAAGAGGGCTAACTTTCTTTTTTTTCTTCAAAATTATTGGTCGTATCCCCGAAAAGTCAGGATATGTGTTCAGCATTATAGACTACAACATTTCAATAAAATTCAGTGAACCGATTGAGGATGAAAAGGAAATAACTGTACTTGGCAATGAACATTTACTTAAAACAGCCATCGTCAACCTCATGGACAATGCCCGTAAATTTTCATCTGATAAATCTTTGGAACGATCTCAATAGATTCCCATCTAAATAAAGGAACAACAGTTACTATCGGCATTCCTTTCCTTTCCTTTCCTGAATTTTAATCCAATTTTAATTTAGTTATAATCTCAGTTTAATGATTAGGTTGGAGGTTTGTGCCATAAACAATCAATCAAAATAAGAAATCATGAAAACAATAGAGAAAAGAGGAAAAACCAGTATTGCAATTACAGTGTTAATTCTGATCGCAGCACTTATAGGCACTGGGATTTTTTACAGCTCCAACAAGTCGCTTACAAAAAGCCTGAACGATGAAAAGCTCAAAACTGAAATGATTCTTTCTGAGAAACTTGCACTTCAGAAAGAAATCGAAAATTATAATAACCATATTAATTCACTCAATAACAGGAACGCCGACCTTGGAATACTATTAGCCGAGACCAGTCAGAAATTAATTGAGAAGGAAGCACAATTGAGTCGAATAGTCCGCGAAAATGGAAATATTAAAACATTAAAAAAAGATCTCGCAGACCTGACTCAAATAAAGAAGGATTTTGAGAACCAGGTAGCTGCCCTGAATGAATCGATCCGGAAATTGAATAAGGAAAATGATACCATGAATGAGACTATTGCATCACTTCAAAAAGAAAATAGACAACTTGCTGCAAATCTTGACATATTAAGTTCCATGACAGGTGATAATTACCTGGTTGAAACCACCAAACGGAAAGACAGATTAACCGTTATGGCAAAGCGCGCAAAAAAAATAACTATGTCGTTTAATGTTCCCGAAAACATGGTGGAAAATATCTCCTTCAAATTAACGAAACCGGATGGCACTCAGGTTGAAGGTACAGAAAACGGGATAGCATTCAGAATTGTTGATGGAGATGAAAGTTTGACGGCAAGTGTTTCTGGCGGTGCCATAGAAGTTTCCAAGAAAATTGAAATGATATATACACCCAAAGAAAAACAAAAACCTGGCATTTATAAAATAGAAATGTTTAACGGAGAAAAGTATATCGGAGCCTGCAATGTGAAGTTGCGGTAAATAGAAATCAAAGAAACATACTCAATTTAGTTGTGCAATAGCTAATAATGATTCATCCGGAGTGCTGAAAATGCACCCGGATGTTTTTTGAACCAGATTTGAATTTCAGGTATTTAATCGAAATGGTTTTTTATTAAATAAAATTAATACACATGAGAATCTTAAAATATTTTGTAGGTATTGTATTTGTTCTAAGTCTTTTATCCTGCAAGACAAATAGTGAACTTGGCAGGAAGGTGGATCAGTTTTTCCAGTCAAAAAGATACAAAGCAACGCTTAAGGACCGAAACAGCCTATATGCTGAAGCCCAGCAATTAAAAAAAGACACAACAGACCTTGGAACAGAACTCAGAAAAACTAAAAATGAATATTCTGTATTAAAAGGAGAGTATAATAATTTATCAAGTAAATCTGGGTTACAGCTTGCTCAACTCAATGAGGATTTAAAATCTAAATCGAAGGAGTTGGAAAGGAAAGAAAAACTCCTTCAGGACCGTGAACAGCGCTTGAAGGAAATGGAAGCAATTGTTTCAAAACAGGATTCTATTACCAGGGCATTGAATAAAATTGTAAAAAATGCTTTGTTGGGTTTTAAGGCTGATGAACTTTCGGTGGAAATGAAAAATGGGAAAGTTTACGTATCAATGACGGACAAGCTTCTCTTTAAATCAGGCAGCGCAGCAGTTGAAGATAAAGGTAAACAGGCCATTAAAAAACTTGCAGAGGTGCTGAATAAAAACAGCGACATTGATATAGCAATAGAGGGTCATACGGATAATGTACCTATAAAAACAAACCTTTATAAAGATAATTGGGATTTGAGCGTTGCCAGAGCCACAAGCATTGTTCGAATGCTGAATGAAGAATATAGTGTAAATCCCAAACGGTTGACTGCATCTGGCAAAGGAGAATATTTTCCGGTTGCAACAAATGATAATCCTGATGGAAGAGCAAGAAACCGAAGAACCGAAATTATTCTTTCTCCAAAACTGGACGAACTTTTTAAAATACTCCAGAAAAGCTAAAATAAAATTTATGATCAGGCATATAAAACAAAAGTATTAACAATTGCCCTTATTCCTTTTTCTTTCTGTATTTCCAGATCAGGTAAACTACAAAAGCTGCACCGCAAGCGAGTAAAAAATAAGAAAGTTCGTGCATATATTTGTAGAGCAACTCTTGTTGCGAATACAGATAATAGCTCAGCGAAGCGAGAATAATATGCCATATTGCAGAACCCAAGGCAGTATAGAGCACAAATTGTTTGACATTCATTTTAGCCAGGCCGGCAGGAATAGAAATTAAATGCCGGATACCCGGAATCAAGCGCCCGATAAAAGTTGAACTCCTTCCATGACGGTTAAAATAGGCCTCAGCATGTTCAACTTTAGCACGGTTCAGTAAAAACATTTTGCCAGCTCGCGACTCGGCTAAGCTGTAAACAATTGCACGCCCTAACCACCGTGCCATGATATAATTAAACATGGCTCCAATCACTGCTCCAATCGTAGCAAACATAACAACGAGATAAATATTTAATTCGCCGGAAGCAGCTTTCCAAATAGCCGGCGGGATAACCACTTCTGAAGGAAGCGGAACAAATGAACTTTCGATGGCCATCAATAAAGTAATGGTGAAATAGTTCATGTGACTCATGTACCAGTCGGCAAGGGATTGAAAAAATTCGAGCATGGGAGTTGTTTAAATAAAAATCAAGCAAGCGTATTTAAAAGATCCTCAAAATCTTGACTATCATTTTCGGTGGACACATCATCAAGATCATAAGGGCTTTCAACTTTTAAGCCATTAATATTCTCAAAATCTTTATCATTCGTAATTAAGATAAGGTCATAATGTAGAGCCGTTGATGCAATTATGGCATCCGGAAGCTTAATTTTTTTGTATAAACGCCGAATCTCAATGGTCTTTGTGACAATATGATCATCTAACGGGAAGACATTGGAATAATTTACAAAGTCAATCAAATCTTGTTCTACAAATGAAAAGCAAAGAATTTCGATTTTATTTATGACCGAAATATTAATTTGATCATCAACAATTTGCGAAAAAATTGCGCGGGCTTTGGCAGGCAATTTATCACCCATAAAATCGAGTATCGCATTTGTGTCTAATAGGTAGCTCTTTCCCATTCGCTGCGCATTTGGATAAGTTCATTTTGAAGTTCATCCACCCTTTCTTTTGGCAGGCAACCTGCAAACCGATCTGATAGGTTTTGTTTGACGGGGGATATATTATTTTCAACAACCCTAAGTATATTCATGCTTTCAAGATTCTGCAGGAAAGACATGGCGATTTCATTTTTTATTTCAACAGTTACTGTTTTCATATTTTCCTGAGTATTTCATTTTATTCTTCCACAAATATAAGATTCTATATCGGTATTATAAAATACCAGATTCCTAGCCATTTCTCTCATTCCATTGATCAAGTGCAGAACACTAAAACAACTTCATTAGCATTATTCATTGAGTTTTTTTCCATCCATTTCCTGGCATTCACAAAAGCCTCCATCCAGGGGGCAAGCTCATCGAACTTCCGTTCCTGTGGATAATAAGGCCAATGATAAGGTTTGAAAGCCCTTTCCAGGTGTGGCATCATTACCAGATGGCGGCCATCATCCGAACATAGCGAAGCCACATCGTAATCAGAACCATTGGGGTTTCCCGGATAAGCCGTATTCGAATATTTCATCGGAATCAGGTATGCTGATTCCTCCTGTGGTAAACTGAATTTTCCTTCTCCGTGAGCCACCCAAATACCAAGTTTCATTCCGGCCATTGACTCCAGCATCACCGATTTGTTTGGAAGGATTTCGACATTTACAAAACCAGACTCAAATTTATGCGATTCGTTGTGCAGCATTTTCGGTTTTTCTGCATGGCCGGGGTAAACCAGTCCCAATTCAACCATCAGTTGGCAACCGTTGCAGACACCCAGACTTAAAGTGTCTTCGCGCTTGTAGAAATTGTCGAGAGCCAGTTTGGCGGCTTCGTTGTATTTGAAAGCGCCGGCCCATCCTTTGGCCGATCCCAGCACATCCGAATTGGAGAACCCACCCACAAAAACAATCATGTTCACATCTTCCAGGGTTTCGCGGCCAGCAATCAAGTCGGTCATGTGCACATCTTTCACGTCCATTCCGGCCAGGTACATCATGTAAGCCATTTCGCGGTCGCCATTTACACCCTTTTCGCGGATGATGGCAGCTTTGATTCCACTAGGCTTCCTGCGTTTCAGGTCAATGCCCAAATCAGCAGCTTTTCCGGTGAATCCTTTGAAATCGTATTTCAGCTCATTCTTTTTATAATTCTGAAACCGTTCCAGCGCCAGTTTTTCTCCTGATTGTTTGCGGTCAAGCAAATACGATGATTTGAACCACAACTCGCGCAGAGAATTTAAATCGAAATTAAATTCATCAGCACCATTTTTCAGTGTAAAAACACGGCTTCCTGAAGGTTTTCCAATCAGGATAAATTGAACTCCTGCAGCATTCAGTTTAGCTTCGAAAGCAGCAGCATCAGCCACCTGAACAACCACACCCGGATTTTCGCTAAATAGCAACTTAACGTTGTCAGCTTCACCAATTCCGCTTAAATCAAGCGTCATTCCTGAATAGTTATCGGGAAAACACATTTCGAGCAGGGTGGTAATCAAACCTCCGGAAGAAATATCGTGTCCGGCCAGGATATTCCGGTCTTCGATGCAATCCTGAATGGCGTTAAACGCTGCTGCGAAGTATTTTGAATCGGCAACCGAAGGCGCTTCATTGCCCAATTTATTGATGATTTGTGAGAAAGCGCTTCCGCCCAGACAACGGTTCATTTTCGAGAAATCAACAAAATAGATAGAGGTCTCCGGGTTGTTAATCAACACTGGTTCTACCACTTTTTTCACATCCGACACTTCTGCGGAAGCTGAGATGATTACAGTACCCGGTGAATAAACCACTCCGTCTTTGTACTTCTGGGTCATGGACATCGAATCCTTTCCGGTTGGAATGTTGATCCCCAGTTCGCAGGCAAAATCGCTGGCAGCCTTTACAGCCTTGTATATACGGGCATTTTCGCCTTCATTTTTTGCAGGCCACATCCAGTTAGCGCTCAGCGAAACACCTTTCAACTGATCGGAAAGTGGCGCCCAAACCAGGTTGGTCAGCGATTCGGCAATAGATAGTACCGATCCGGCTTCAGCATCAACCAAAGCCGCTACCGGCGCATGACCAATAGATGTGGCTAATCCTTTTTCGCCCTGATAATCGAGCGTGATCACGCCCACATTATTCAATGGAAGCTGCAATTGTCCGGCACACTGCTGTTTGGCAATTCGTCCGGTAACCGATCGGTCAACCTTATTAGTTAGCCAGTCTTTGCAGGCAACCGCTTCCAGTTGAAGCACATCTTCGAGGTAATCTTCTATTTTAGACTGATCGTATTTCAGGTCAGCAAATTTTTCATTTCGGGTGGAATCGGTCAAAACTGTTTTAGGAGGTTTGCCAAACATGTATGAAAGTTGCCAGTCAATTGGTTTTTCACCGGTTTTCGAATTCTCAAAAGTAAACTGCATATCTCCGGTTGCTTCTCCAATTACATACATTGGCGCACGTTCTCGATCGGCAATACGCTGCAAAAGTGGAACATCTTTTTCGTGCATCACCAGCCCCATGCGTTCCTGCGATTCGTTGCCGATAATTTCCTTTTGCGAAAGCGTCGGGTCGCCAACCGGTAATTTCGAAGTGTCAATTTTTCCTCCGGTTGCTTCCACCAGTTCAGATAAACAGTTTAAATGTCCGCCGGCACCGTGGTCGTGAACAGTTACAATAGGGTTTTCAGATGATTCAGCCAATGCACGAATGGCATTGTAAACGCGTTTCTGCATTTCAGGATTGGCACGCTGAACAGCATTCAACTCGATGTGATTTTCGTATTCGCCGGTTGCTACCGACGAAACAGCCCCACCGCCCATTCCAATTCGGTAATTGTCGCCGCCCAAAAGCACCACTTTGTCACCCCTGGTGGGTTCACCTTTAAGGCTATCTTTTTTAGCGCCAAAGCCAATACCTCCGGCCAGCATGATTACTTTATCGAATCCATATTTCCGGTCGTTCTCGAAATGTTCGAAAGTCAGCACCGAACCGGTAATGATTGGTTGCCCGAATTTATTTCCGAAATCGCTTGCGCCATTCGACGCTTTGATCAGAATTTCTTCCGGAGTCTGGTATAGCCAGTCGCGTTCAGGAAAAGCCCCCCTAAATCCCCCCGCTGGGTGGACATCTGAGTTCGTTTCATTTTTATAAGTATTCTCATTGTTAATTCCAAATTCCCCCCTGTGGGGGGTGGGGGGGCTGCTGTATCTGGGATAACTTGTCATATAAACCGCAGTTCCGGCAATGGGCAAACTACCCTTTCCGCCAGCCATGCGGTCACGGATTTCGCCACCGGTACCGGTTGCTGCCCCGTTAAAAGGTTCGACAGTTGTCGGGAAATTATGTGTTTCGGCTTTTAATGAAAGTACAGTTTCGATGTCGGTTATTTCAAAAAAATCAGGTTTGTCCTGCGTTTTTGGGGCAAATTGCTCTACAACCGGACCTTGAACAAACGAGCAATTATCTTTGTATGCCGAAATAATCTTATTGTAGTTTTCCTTCGATGTCTTTTTAATTAATTGAAAGAGCGACATTTCTTGTTCAACGCCGTCAATAATAAAGGTGCCGTTGAAGATTTTATGCCGGCAATGTTCAGAGTTCACCTGCGAAAAACCAAAAACTTCGCCATCGGTCAATTTCCGGCCCAATTTTTCGGAAACTGAATTCAAATACTCAATTTCATCTTCGCTTAAGGCTAAACCTTCCTGCTCGTTATATGCTGATATATCAGCAATTTCCATAATAGGTTCAGGCTTTTTATTGATTGTAAATATCGTTTGATCAAGGTTATGGTATAAAGCTTTCAGCATCGGATCGAATCCTGCAGCTTGATCTGCCACCTGAATATATTCTTCAATGCGCTGAATTCCCTGAATTCCCATGTTTTGGGTAATTTCAACTGCATTGGTACTCCAGGGGGTCAGCATTTCTTTTCGGGGACCGACAAACCATCCGTTTAAAATTTCATCTCTGAGCTTTTCAGCCTCGCCAAACAGCCAGATTAATTTGGAAATATCTTCCTGATCAAGGTTTTGTACAGAATGTAAAGCAATAATAGTGTTTGGTGGAGTTCTAAAGAATAGAATCATTTTGGATTATTTAATAAAAGCTATCAACTGCGGCAAAGATAAGGATTTCAGGATTAAAGCAATTATAATGGCATTTCTTAACACAAATTTTACAAAATCTTTGTTTTATGCAGATACGGTTTAAATAGGATTTATATGAAGATTGAGTGGAAAATTAATATCTATATTTGCCAGCTTTCAAAGTAAAAATATTTAAAATCTTATCATGAAACCGATCAAATATGTATCCCCTCAAGAGGCAGTAAAAATTATTAAATCAGGTGACAGGGTCCATTTGAGCTCGGTAGCTGTTACCCCGCACACCCTGATCCGGCCCATGGTTGAGCGGGGACGGAATGATGAACTCTATGGCGTTAAAATACAGCACATCCATGTTGAAGGTAACATCGAGTATGCTAATCAGGAGTTTGAAGGTATTTTCGAAACGGAACAATTTTTTGTTGGCGGAAACCTGCGCAAGCAAACACAAGCTGGATATGCGGACTACATCCCGGTTTTTTTGAGCGAAACTCAGAAATTAATGCGCGAAGGATATCTTCATGTCAATGTAGCGATGATCATGGTTTCTCCTCCCGACAAACATGGCTTTGTGTCGCTCGGTACATCGGTTGATGCAACTTTGGCTGCTGTTGAATGCGCAGATGTGGTGATTGCAGCGGTGAACCCCAATGTGCCCCGTTGCTGGGGCGATGCCATGATTCATGTTGACCAGATTGACATTTTTGTGGAAGACGACATCAAACTTTATACCCATAGCTTTGATCCTCTGACCGAAGAAGAAATACAGCTAGGTAAAAATGTTGCCGCATTAATTGACGACGGAGCCTGTTTGCAAATGGGCATCGGCGGCATTCCCAATGCGGTACTTGCTCAGTTGGGCAACCACAAAGACCTTGGCGTACATACCGAAATGTTCTCCGATGGCATTCTTCCTCTGGTCGAAAAAGGTATTGTGACCGGCAAATATAAAAACATTGACCGGGGCAAAATGGTCGCATCTTTCCTGATGGGGACACAGGAATTGTACGATTTCGTTGATGATAATCCACGGGTGGCCATGATGGATGTGGCTCACACCAACAATGTTGCCGTTATCCGTAAACTCGACAAGGTTACAGCAATCAACTCAGCTCTGGCCATTGACCTTACAGGTCAGGTTTGTGCAGATTCAATCGGTATCAAACATTATTCCGGTGTAGGTGGTCAAATCGACTTTATTCGTGGTGCCGGTCATTCAAAAGGAGGAAAACCAATTATCGCATTACCATCGGTAACTGTAAAAGGTGTTTCAAAAATTTGCCCAACCCTGATTGAAGGTTCTGGTGTTGTGAGTACTCGAGCCAACATTCATTGGGTTGTTACCGAGTACGGGGCAGTCAACCTTTACGGAAAAACCATGCAGGAAAGAGCAAGATTGCTTACATCAATTGCCCATCCCGCACACCGGGAACCATTAGAGAGAGCAGCTTTTGAGCGATTTGGTTCACATTTTCATTTTGTAAAAGACAGTAGCAGATTCTAAAATTAAATACTTAACTATCATGGAAATTACACATATTGAACACATTGGAATTGCTGTCAACAACCTGGATGAAGCAATTGCTTATTATGAAAATGTTTTAGGCCTGAAATGTTATGCCATTGAAGATATTACCGACCAGAAAGTAAAAACAGCCTTCTTTAAGGTTGGCCAGACCAAAATCGAACTTCTTGAATCAACTGATCCGGAAGGCCCGGTCGGTAAGTTTCTTGAAAAGAAAGGACCAGGGGTACACCATCTGGCTTTTGCTGTGGATAATGTGAACGAAGCGTTGAATGATGTTGCCTCTAAAGGAGTTCAACTGATTGACAAAACCAGCCGTAAAGGCGCTGAGGGACTGAATATCGGATTCCTTCATCCAAAATCAACATTGGGTGTTTTGACCGAACTTTGTTCTTTAAAATGATCAGGTTATCAATCCAGTCAACCGATAAATAATTTCACTCTTCTGCCAGGATTACCGGCAGACGAAACATGATAAACAGATGTACTGTGGAAAAATTACCAAACCAGGGTTCGGGCGTCTTCAGTTACGATTTCTGCTTTTTGTGCCGGAAGAGTGAAAAACACCTGAGTTCCTTCACCAGGAATACTATCGATCCAAATTTTACCTTCACTTTTTTCGATAAAATCTTTACATAGTTTCAGGCCAAGTCCCCTGCCGCTTTCATCATCTGGTCCAATCGCTGAATAATAAAAGTCGGAATTCAGAATTTTATCAATTTCACCCTGAGTCATCCCTTTGCCGGTATCGGAAACGCAGATATTGACGGTTTGATCGTTCATCCACGAATTGAAGGTAATAGTGCCGCCCTCTGGAGTATATTTGATGGCATTCGAAAACAGGTTTCTGATAACTGTCTTTATCATGTGAAGGTCGGCAAAAACCACATGCTCAGGCTCAATGTTAATGGAGAGCTTAATGTTCTTGCTGGTAAAACCAGCCTGATAAAGGTTAACAATGCTAACTACCGCCTCTTTAAGTCTAAGGTTTTCGGGAATATTTGCCAGCTTACCGCTTTCGGATGTTGTCCAGGTAGTCAGGTTTTCGAGCAGCGAAAATACCTCATCGGTGTTGCGCAACAATTCATTAACTGTTTTTTTATACTGGTCGCCTTTGGTAGGGTCTATGATTCCTTTCGACATATATTCAAGCACCATTTTGACATTGCCGATGGGATTTCGCAAATCGTGTCCGATGATCGAATACAGCCGGTCTTTCACTTTATTCAATCTCATCAGTGTCACGGTAGTTTCAAAAAGCTGGTCGCGGGTCAATTTAAACTCAAAATGGGTTTTTATGCGAAGCATGATTTCCTCTTTACGGAAAGGTTTCGTGATATAATCTACCCCTCCGGCCTCGTAACCTTTAATGATAAATTCAATTTCGTCGGCTGCTGTGATAAAAAGAATCGGAATATCCTTGAAATAGTCATCTTCTTTTAAGATGCGGCATACTTCGAATCCGCTAAGATCGGGCATTACCACGTCAAGTAAAATCATATCTGGCCGAACTTTCCTGGCCATTTCAATAGCCAGCTTTCCGCAGTCGGCATAATAAAGCCGATAATCCTGATATTTGAACATACTTCGCATCACCATCAGGTTCATCTGGTTATCATCTACTGCCAGTATCGATAGCCTTTCAGTTTTTGGATTATTCATTATATATTCATTTAACAGCCCTTAAAACCTATTAAAATTGAGGAAACTAATCTTGTTTGATATAGTAAAGGAAACGAAAAAAAATGATAAACGGACCAATTCCTTCAGACGAAAATCAGGATTTACCGACATTATTTCATTGTAGCAAATGCTGATCGAAGAAATGCTCCCTGCGTGCCGAAGGCAGTTAGAAGGAGTATTGTCAGGGAAATCGCTTTTAAAACAATGGTGAATTATTTGGCGAATTGAATACAATTTGTTATCTTTATGATTAATTGTTGGGTTAGCGTTAAAAAAATGGCTAATCTAAACGCACAAAAGTCTATTTAT